>BS_KBA_SWE02_21mDRAFT_10000839_pt1 | contig 11611 bp, 15 predicted proteins | sample BalSeasSWE02_21m_FD_9196 | JGI IMG/M metagenome (IMG submission 9196)
CCTGCATTTGCCAAATAAAACTAATCCCTACTAATTATGGTACAACTCTTACCAGTTATTGATAAGAAGTTTATACTAGACAGGATTTCTCAAGAAGAGATTTTTGAGAAATATCTAGGTGAACCTGTTCACTTCTCGACGATGTATTTATCACCGTTGAGGAGTGACAGGCGCCCTACCTGTTCTTTTAAATACGTCGGTAAGGCACTTTGCTTTAAAGATTGGAATGGTCACTTCAGCGGAGACTGTTTTAACTTTGTACAAGCTCTACATAGCGACTGTGGTTTCTATGAGGCATGTCGTATCATAGCAGAAGACTTCAATTTGATAAAAGGTAATCAAAAAGGTAAGAGTTTTAAAAGACACCCTAAGCCTTTTTTATCTAAAACCGGTGGATCTGCTGATATAAAGGTCAAATGGAGAAGTTTTGAAAGACAAGACATAGAGTATTGGTCACAGTTTGGTATAGATATACCAGCACTTAATAAATTCAACATAGCACCAGTAAGTCATGTATGGGTCAATGGAGAAGTTAGATATAGTTATAGAACAGGAGATCCTGCTTATGCATATTGGTTTGATAAAGATAATATAAAAGTTTACTTCCCTTTACGTGATAATTATCGTTTCCTAGGAAACAGTAGCTTATTACAGGGATATGATCAACTACCTAAAGAAGGTAATGTGCTTTTTGTAACAAAAAGTATGAAGGATGTAGCGCTACTATATGTATTAGGCTATCCTTCTGTTGCTCCACAAAGTGAATCTTCTATCTTAACTGAAGAACAGCATGTAGACTTGAGTTCCAGGTTTAAAAGTATTATAACTTTCTATGACTTTGATCTAACAGGGGTACGAAGTGCTAATAAAATGAAAAAGTTATATGGGTATAGATACATCTTCCTCACAAATGGGAGGTATAAAACCAAAGATTATGGTGCAAAGGATCCATCCGATCTTTTCAAAACCATGGGCATTCTCTCACTCAACGAGTTTTTACTTAGTTATACCTCATAACAATGATCCTAGATGGTCTGGTAATAATCAAGTTATTAGAAAACCAGCTATACGTACTGTAATAGAAGAAGACTTTAAGAAAGAGTTTGCGAAAGAGATAGATGAAGCATCTAAAAGTCTTAGTACTATCACTTCTTTAATAGGAGGGATAAAGGACGAAGTGTGGACAGATAGAAAAGGAGAAGAGATAAACTACGGAGACTTAGTTCTTACTATAATATATAGCAAGGTATCTGTTGTTATTATAACTGGTCAAACTCCTTCTGGTAATATAGCATATATAGCACTAAGTAGGTTTGATGCAGACTATGGTCTTCCTTTAAGAGACTTTAAAACATCATGGTTTGTAGATGTATCAGAGAGAGATAAGTTCTTACGTGTAGAAGCAGATAGCTTATCTGAGATAGAGACTCTATCGCTTAATCTTCTACTTAAACATAATCCATGGTTAAACACATTATATGATGATAGGACAAGAGAAAGAACTAAGTAGGTTTAAAGACTTTAAAGGTGTTTCACTTAAAGAGAACGCTCTGATAATAGTAGCACATCCTTCTAGTTATGGTAAAAGAGACGCTTCTATGAAAACAGACCAATATAACGGTTTAGATATGACATCTAAAGTATTAAGAGTAAGACTCAGTAGAGCTGGATATCTTACTATAGGAGAGTTTAAAGCTAGATGTGTAATATGGGAGTAGGATTTGATAGATATCTTAAGGACTTTAAGGATCTCCATGGAATAGTTCCTAAAATAGGAGATAAGTTTACACAGAGATATAATCATAATGTATTAACTGTAGTAGGAATAGAAGTAAAGAATAAGACTTTAAATGAGAGCAAGTGGGTATATGAAATAGTGTATGCTGTTACATACTCAGAAATATACTTCCCTACTATGACTATGAGTTCGTTCTCAAACTGTGTATTATTAAATAACAGCGGTTGTTACTGCGTATAAAATAGAAAAATGGCCATACAAGAAGTTGAAAAAAGAGAAACCAGTGGCTCGATAGGTATTCAGAGAAATATTAACGAAGCTGCTAAGGGTATGATTATGGATATTGTACAAGCTCAACAGTACACTAAGCCGATACCAAGTACAGTAAGAGAACTGACAGCTAATGCTGTAGACTCTCAGAGTGAGAAAGAACGTGCCTTTGATATATTATCAGGAAAAGCTAAAGTCGAAGACTTCTTCATCGAAAGAGAAGGAGAGCTATATAAAGACTCTAAATGGGATCCATCCTATTACGATCTTACTAAACTTCACAAAGATAAAAATCATGTAGAATTGACTTTTAGAGAAGGTGAAGGTATTGGTAGATCAGCTAGCTTTATTGTCAGAGATTACGGAGTAGGAGTAGGTAAAGGAAGACTTGAAGGTATCCTTAGTATTGGATACTCTAGTAAAAGATCACGTAAAGATGCACTTGGTGCGTTCGGGATTAATCGCCAGTCCCACTAAGAAGTGATTCTTAGTTAAAAACAGGATGAATTTTTGGAAATCTAAGTTAAACTAGTTAACTTTACTCCCTAACATGAAAGAACATGGCAAGGAAGTATGAGATTAATGAAGAGTATTTTGATAAGATAGACACAGAAGCTAAAGCTTATCTTTTAGGATTTATATATGCAGACGGATGTATAGTAAAACCATCTAAAGGAAGACAGCCTAAATTATCTGTAGGTATTCAGTGGTCAGACAGATATGTAACAGAGTTATTATCTCAAGAGATAAGTCCAGAAAATAAAGTAAAGAAAGTACATGCTCCATCTATGATAAAAGCTGGACATAGTCCTCAAGCAAGATGGGCTTGTAGCTCACAACATATGAGTGACTCTTTGCATTTATTAGGATGTATTTCAGATAAAACTAAGTTAGGTTTATTCCCTCCTACTTTAGATACAAATATGATACAACATTTCGTTAGAGGGTTCTTTGATGGAGATGGTGGTATTACTGTAGATATAGTAAAGAATAGATATGTTAGAAAGACTTCTTTTAATATAAAAGAACCTTTTAAAGCTAAACTAAGAAAAAGAGCTTACTTCTGTTCTAGTGATAAGGCATTCCTAGACTTTCTTATATCTTCTTTACCTTCTTTAAAAGGAAAGGTGCAGACTAGATATAAAAGAGGATGTTATACTTATACTATAGAACATCAAGAAGACATAAAAGTTCTTTATACATATCTTTATCAAAATGCTACTATCTATCTTCAGCGGAAGATAGATAAGTTTAATATGACAATCAAAAGCCAAGCCGAAGATACATCTTTGGAAGGTTTAGAGACTACCTGAGCTATAAAGATAGCTTAATAACAGGAAGTAGTTAGGGTTAGTAACCTAATGAAAAAGCGTCCTGCCCCTCATGAAGGGTGATGATATAGTCCGTGCTAATGGAAACATTAGATTTGGCGTGGCGCCAAAGTAGCCTTATCTACAGGAGCTGACTTCTACAGAATGACTACTGTTTATAACGGAGTTAAATATGTAGTTCAGATCTTTAACAGAAAGCTTAACAGCTTAATAGGCTCTCTTAACTTAGAGACTGGTGAGCCTAATATACCATACACATTCTCAGANGGATCTGTTATGTATGGAGAAGCTACTGATNAGCTTAACTACTGTGAGATTGAAGTACCTGCGTTAAACCATCATAAAGATGAGTATATACTAGCTGTTAAAACACAGCTATTATACTTCAATAATGTGAAGTTCTTCATTCAGTCCTTGAATGGTAAACGTCATGAAGTAGACTTTAAAGCTAATGTTCTATACGACAGTAAGAACTTAGTTATATCGTCTAACTCTCCTTATTCTAAACCTCACGTTATCATCGTTAAAGGTGCTGATGGAGTAGATGAGACAGGAGTATGTTACGGTTATATTGACTTTAAGGAGTTAGAACTAGAAGATCTTAACGGAGATGTAGGTATTAAATGTACTATCAGACAAGTTACAGTAGATGATGATGGGGAAGAAGTTCTCATTAATGATGGAGTATCTGTAGTTCCTAGATAAATAATCTCAACATGTTATGGGATAACCAAAACTCTTTGTATATTTACAGTATGGAAATAGCTGGAATATATACTATTAGTTTTACAGGATCTGAAAGAATATATATAGGAAGTGCAATGAATATAAGTAGACGTAAAAGTCAACACTTATACATGCTTCGACGTAATATTCATAGTAACAGTAAGTTACAAAACTACTACAATAAATATGGGGAAGTAAAGTTTAACTTTAATGTTATAGAGTGTGTACTCGATAATAAAGAAGTACGACCTAGAGAACAATATTACCTTGATCAATATTATGCTCAAGAATATATAAGTTCTAACTTTAAAGACAGACGTTTTGATGATCTATTATTAAATATTAACCCTGAGGTAGATTTAATGAGAGTTCATTGGACAGAAGATCGTAAAAAAGCATTAATTCAGCGCAATAAAGATTTTATATGGACAGATGATATGAGAAAGAAGAGTAGTGAAATGCGAAAAGGATTAACTCAGTCACAAGACATAAAAGATAAAAAGCGAGACATTATGAAAGCTAAGTTTATTAATATAAAACTTAGTGAAGGAAGATGTTGTCCATATTGTAGTAGTTCTGATACGACTAAGCTAGGTCAGAGAATGAACTATAGTAAAAAAGTGTTAATGCAAAGATTAAGATGTAATCAATGCAATAAGGGTTATTCAGAGCAAGTTAAGGCTACTGGGTGCTAAGAGAGTGATCTCTTAGTATAATAGGGTGAATTGTCGGGAAGGCTAAGTCGTAAGATATGCTAATCCGCAGCCAAGCATGCAGAGCATGAAGGTTCAGAGACTACCTGAGCATTAGCGATAATGCTTAATAACAGGAAGTAACTCACAGTAGTGTGTGAGTGAAAAAGTGCCCTACGTCTCAATGAGATGATGAGATAGTCCGTGCCAATAGAAATATTGGGTAAACTCGAGTAGAGAAGCTGTTCTATGGAATGAACATACAAGAGAGTACATTAAGAAACAGTTCCAAGTAGCTCAAGAAGAGGCTTCTACGATAGTTGAGAAAGAACTATTAGAGAAAGACTTCTTGATATGGTTGGAAGCTTGTAAGAACATCGCTTATACTGCTAATAGAAGAGATAGTATTATTGGAAGACTAAGTAAGATCGTAGATTTATCTACTCTTAGACCTGCTTTCAAAGGAGATACTACTGCTAAGATTAACTATGATAGCGTAAGTGTTATCTTTAGTGGATTTAGAGTTGAGAACAGAACTGAGACTACTGATCCTAAGACTAGAAAGCTTGTAATAAGTAAGCATCATCTTCCAGGATGGGGTACAGTCAGCCCTCTCTCTCTATACGTTAAAGATGAGAAGTCTACTAGACTAAAAGATCTTTACTTATGTAAAGAACATGGTGGGACATTTACTACTATTACTCCTTTAACAGATGTTGAAATAGATAACTCTGTAAGAGCTGGTAAAGATAGTGATAAAATAATCGCTATGTTAAAACATAAGAGAGATGAGATCTTAAGACTTATGCTTGAGTCTAAACGTTATCTGAACTATGAGAAGATCGAAGTTCCAGAAGCGTTTGGTAAACACATAGATAAGCTTGAGTTAGATGAGATAACTGAAGATGAGAAAGAGAAACCTCTTACTAACGAGGAAAGAAGAGCTTTAGAAGACAGAGCTATCGCACATTCATTTATACCAAGACACTCTGCATTTAATGAGCCTAATGCTCTTACTTATAGTAAGTATAAAGTAGAGCCTAAGTTCTCTCAAGTAAGAGACTATACTGGTACTATGTACTATGGATTTCAAGTAGATGAAGATAAGCTACAGTTTGCTTGTCATATTATGGATAAGTTCTTGACTTCTACTGAAGGTAGCCTTTTCTATGGCCCTAACTATCAGTTCGTGTCAGTGAGCAAGAATAATAAAAAGTACTTCGAAAAACATAAACATATAAGTGACTTCTTTGGTAAACCAGAGTTAGTAAAAGACGAGAACGGAAACATAACAGGCTATAACATCATGGTAGACAACGCAGTAGTTCTGTGGAACACAGCTAGGAAAATGCATCCTCTTCTAAGAGACTTGCTTTTCTTAAGAAATTTCGATATTTTTGACCTAGAAATGTCGAGCTTATTCTTAGAGTTAGAGGAATATGTAGAGAAATACTACACTCCTCTTTCTTCTTATGAGAACAGGTTTGGTATGAAAGATCATTACTTTAAGTTCCTTAAGTTCTTAGATCAAGTAGAAACTATTCAGTTATTCGCTGAAGACCCTAATAACACACCGGATAACATCTCTGAGAAAGTAAAAGAGATAGCTCTTCCTGATGGTGTTACTGGAGGTTTAGTAGTAGATACTTCGATGATCAATAAGTTAAACACTCTTCTAGAGTATGCAGGTCCTGTTAAAGACTTGTTAAACTTCATTCCTTTGTTAACTACTTCTGGTAAAGAAGTACCTTTCAAAACTAGTATGTTAATAAAAGAGTTTATTGCTTTAAAACATAACTAGTATGCTAGGAGGTAAATGGAAGGATGTTAACGATGTTATTTCATACGTAAACTTAGATCCTTGGAGGTCTAAAGCTGGCATTGTTCAGCATCATATGACAAATCAGATTGGTAGGCCTAGATGTTCTTTAGAGCAAGCACTTATCTTAAAGATGTCAGACAGAGTTAGTAAAATGAGAGTCCAGCTTAGTGATATGATGTCTGGAAATAGAGTGTTCTCGTCAGGGAGGTCTAGTTCATACTATAACCCTCAAAAAGGTGAGGTATGTATGACTTATCCTACTGTCTGGAATACTCTAGTGTCATCAAGAGCTTACGTTAAGAAACAATTATGGTTTGCTATATGTACTCTTATGTCTAGAATAGATATTAACCCTATGTTACTTAAGGAAGAGAAAGAAGAACTAACAGAAGCATTAAAGAGAGTGCATGAGATCTTAGAGAGAACTAAGTATAATCAAACGACTAAAACTATATTTGAAAACTTAAACTTATAACAATGATTAGTATTAACAGAATCGGAGAAAACATCACAGTAGCGTCTAGAGATAAAGAGTTCAGTACTACTTTCACACCAGAAAAGTACAAGAAGCTTTTAGCTATTTCTGTAAAGTCAGAAAAGATCACTACTATGGTTCAGCTTTCTGCCTTGTTAGAACAAGCAGAAGCCTTGTGTAAAGATGACTATAAAACTAAGATGGAGTCTTTCCATCCAGATTTATACGTTCAGTCTGGAACAAACAAGTTCTACTTAAAGTTAAGTAAAACTAAACAATCTAGCATTGCCATTCCTCAGAAACTGATTGATTATATCGAACAGTCTATGGAAAAAGGCATTGATGTAGATCCTATCATTAAGCTATGGGCTCGTTTATTAAGAAATAAACAAGCAGGTAGTGAAGACTTCCGTAATCGTTTTGTAGACTATATCAGCATGACTTATATCAGACCTGATGAAGTAGAACGTTTAATGGAAGAAGGTTTATCTCTAGAGTTAGCTCAAGAGAAAGCTAAAACTTTCGAAGTTAAGATTACTAAAGAAGGCTTAATCGCAGCTTACAAAGTATCTACTGAAGTAGATACTAAGTTTATTCTTGATGAAAACGGTAACTCTAAGAAAGTTAATCGTTACGAAAGAACATTCAACGGTGACACTGGCAAGTTCAGCGATACCGATAGTCGTGACGATGTAGTTGCTGAAGATCGTTTATTTAAGCCTAAGATGCAAGGGGATGGTGGAGATGCATTCTACTGTGAAGGACCTAAAGGTTTCAAAGAACCAGGTCACTTTATTAAAGTAGGTTGTGTACATAGATTAGCTAGCTGGGATCAAGTAAACTGTGATAGCAGAGTAGACTGTGTTAAAGGTTTACACGTTGGTGGTTTAGGTTACATCTCTGCATGGGGTGGAGAAATCCATACTTGTTTAGTAGATCCTATGCACATTGGAGCTATTCCAGACTACAGTGGATCTAAAGCTATTAGAGTTATTCAGTACTTTGTACATGGTACATTAGTATCTCTTAACAGCTCTATTTATCACTCTAGTACTTATGCTTCTCAAACAGATGCACAGTGGACTGATATTAAAGCAGAGATTGCTAAGGCTCATGGCTTATTAGAACAAGAAGCTTCTGATAAAGCACAAGAGTTAGCAGCTCTTTAATAAAAACAAGTTATATATTAAAAGGCTCTTCTTGATTGGAGAGCCTTTTTAGTTTAATATTATGCAGAAAGTAGAGATACCTGATTACATCAGGAAGATTAAAGTTTCTAATGCTCGTATTAAGAAGTATTATGAACTAGGGAAGAAGGGACCTGCATCTAAGAAACACCAAGATAAAACCAAGTATGACTATAAACCATTCATAGGTAATCGAAGTTATCTTACAGATTTAGTTACAGGAGAAAGAGTAGTTGCTAATCCAAAGGCAGCTGGGACTCCTAATGTTGTAACTATAAATGGTCAATCTTTATACAATGGTGCTGTGAGTAAACACTTACGAGCTAGGATACTAGGAGAGATCAAGGAATCATACATGCCATATGTGAATGCAATGGACGTTATCGAAGAATATCCTATAGTAATAGAGATGGAGATACACGATACCATTTTTGAGAGTACCAGTTTATGGGATGTTGACAACAGATCTTGGCCTTATATAAAAGCGTTTCAAGACTGTCTTACAGGTAATAAAAACAAACTAGGAGTTAAACAGTGTAAGCAAATCATACCAGATGATAATATCTTGTATGTAACTACACCACCATCACCTAAGTTTATACCTGTTGATAAAGAAGAAGATAGAAAGATAGTATTTATTATAAAGAAGGAAACTGACGTAAGGATACTAAAACACAAATCATATTGTAAAGAATGTAAACTGAGAGAAAATGACATCAAAAGATTACTTGCAGGGAGTAAATAAAACCTGGAAAAAAGCAGATGGATTAGTAGAACAAAGACATTGTCATTTAGCTCTAATTGAAGAAGTAGGTGAGATAGCTGGATGGTTAAAGAAAGTCCATGGATATGGAAGACCTAAAGACGAGAAGATTAAAACTGAACTGAAAGGTGAGTTTGGGGATCTACTGTATTACTTATTTAAAACAGCTGAGATGTCTAATAACTTAGATAGTCTAGTTAATACTATTAAGTCTACAGAATCTTCACTGAGAGAGCGTATGGTGTTTAAAGCAGACAAAGAATACTCTATTGTTTATCTTATGGCAAGTATTGCGGCAGAGGTTGCTACTACTTCATACGATACTATAGAATATTCTGACGCTTTATGTGAGTTAGCTGAGTTATTAACTATGTTAGTTGTAGCAAATGGTTATTCAATAGAAGACATTATGTACTCTAACTTAGCAAAGTTAGCGTCTAGACATGGTTCTTCATTTAAAGACACTACAATATTAGAAGAAGGGCGAGATAGAGAAGAAGAGACAAGAGCATTAAACAAATAACATAATGTTAGAGAAAGATTACTATTCAGTACCAGCAGTATCTAACTCTGGACTAAAATATATCAATCCTGATCAAGGAGGTTCTCCAAAGAAGTATAAAGCTTACATTTTTGACAGAGTGGAGTCTAAGGAGACTCCCTCTTTAAAGAATGGTAAACTCATACATTTATATGTAGAAGACCCTTCAGCCTTTATAATATCAGACATAGTTCTACCAAGCGCTATGCTAGTGAGTTGGGTGGAAGAAGTGTATAGGTCAATGCCAGGTCTCAATGAAGAAGGTGTTATTGAATCAAATACATTACTTAAACTAACTGCTTTAAATAAGAAAGGCGACAGATATAAATCTACTAAAGATGAAGTGAAGATCTGGGAGACATTTAAAGGAGGATTGGAGTATTTGAAACACTTGGTAGTAGCTAGTACCCATATAGTTATGGATAGAGCTACTTCTGAAATAGTCAAAGGGGCTACTAACTCTATAATGGAGCATGACACAGCTAGAAACTTGTTGTTCCATGCTAATCCTAATGAAGTAATACTTAGTGAAATAGGTGTTTTCTGGAAGAACATAGAGTATATTAACGAAGAAAAGGTAGTCTTAGAATGCAAAGCTCTTTTAGATAAAGTCAAGATAGATTATATCAACGGAGTAGCTATAATAACAGACTTAAAAACTACTAGTAAACCTGTAAGTAACTTCTATGATACTTCAGAATCTTATCATTATTATAGACAGTTAGCCTTCTATGGGAAAGCATTAAAGAACTATCTTAGTATTACTTATCCAGATGTAAAACACTGGACAATAGAATATAACATAGTTGCTGTGGAAACATATGGTATCTATGAGTGTGCAGTGTTTGAAGTAGACATGGACTATATAGAAAAAGGAATAGAGGAGGTTAACTTCTTACTTTCTCTAGTTAGCTATCATTATCTATTTGGAGACTGGATTAATACTCTTCAAGAAAAAGTAAACAACGGTAAAAGACTATTGACATGCAACAAACAGAAAAAGGAGAGAGATATAACCAAGGTAAGCCTAAGTGGTCACTTCTAGATTATAATACTATTGAAGGACTAGTAAAGGTACTAGACTTTGGAATGCGTAAATACGCTGCTCATAACTGGAAGAAAGGACTTCCTTACTCTGAAATAGTAGATAGTCTACAAAGACATCTGAACTCTTTCATGAATGGAGAAGAATTAGATCCAGAATCTGGATTACCTCATGTAGATCACATGCAGTGTAATACAATGTTCTTATCCTTTATGGCTAAGAATCGTCCTGATATGGACGATAGATATAAAGCTTCAGTAAATCAGTTAGAACTATTTCCAGATGTTGAGTTATGACCCCTATATACATCCTTTATTCACCACACATCCAAGAGCCGTCAGTAAGGCTTCGAAAGTGGTGGAGGAGTTTAAAGAAAAACGTCAGCAGCTTTATGAGAATCTCATAGCTGCTGGTGTTAATCCACTAGAAGCCTGGAATGAACTAGGTTTAGTAACACTATGTAAAACCCATATTATGAAAAAAGGAGAAATAAGAGTATCAACTAATGAAAAAGGAACTATGTCATTAAAGTTTAATGCGATCGATATCAAGCTTATAGGAGCTTCTATTATAGACTTTCTTTCAGAGATGTTTAGCCCTAAGAAAGCTAGAGCTTTGACGGACGAAGAAAGAAAGAATTATGAGAATTTTATAAATGACTCTCTATCTAATAAGTCAGCTGAGCATGTAGAAGATGAAAGTCTCATGGTTAGTGAAGAAGACTATGTTAATAACGACATATTCCAAGGTATGCTTATGGATGTTCAAAAACCTATTGAAGAAATGTGTACCGAGACTCCTATTATTAGAGAAAGAAAGAAGAAGATACATTTATCACAAGCTGATAAAGATAAAGTTGTCCTAGATTATCAAAAAGGATTATCTATATCTCAAATAGCAGGATTATATGATGTAACAGAAAATACAGTACGTAGAATAGTTAAATAATATGAAAGGTACAGAAGCTATAGTTGGTTCATGGGCCCGCTTAATCGGAGAAGAGTTCTATAAGCCTTATATG
>BS_KBA_SWE02_21mDRAFT_10000840_pt1 | contig 11610 bp, 7 predicted proteins | sample BalSeasSWE02_21m_FD_9196 | JGI IMG/M metagenome (IMG submission 9196)
CCGTTGTAGCCCTGGGAAGTTATGGCAGGGTAGAGCTCTGCTGTCACTCGGATGTGGATTTCATGATTATTCATCAGGGGCCGCTCTCCGGTGAGATGCGTGCAATGATCCCCCTGGTCCTTTATCCCATGTGGGATGCGGGTCTCGAAGTGGGGCATTCCATCCTGACCTTCCGTGAATGCCTTCACCTTTCCCTGGATGATTTCAGGGTTTTCACCTCCCTGCTTGATGCACGATTCGTTTTGGGGTCACAATCCTTTTTCAGGCTTTTTCAAGAGGCAATGTGGGCCCGGATCTACAGGGAAAAGGAAAAACTGTTTGGAAAATTTATTGTTTCCAGAAAAAAGAGGATAGAGAAATACGACTCTGAAAATTTTTTTGTGGAACCTGATCTGAAAGAGGGACCTGGAGGTCTCAGGGATCTGCATCTCATGTCGTGGATGGCAAGAGTCTATTTCAGGTCTCAACAGTTCAGGGAAATGCGGAGATTTTCCGAATTCAGTTATTTTGAGTTTGACGATTTAGATGAATCAAGAGGTTTTCTGCTGAAGATCAGAAACCATCTTCATTTCTTGACAGGCCGCAAAGAGGACCGCTTCCTGCTTTCGCATCAGAAGGCCATGTCGCAGCTCTTGAATTACGAAGAAGACCCTGCGGCTTCAGGGCCGGAAAACCTCATGAAGGACCTTTACCTGCATCTGAATCGGGTTCGATACGGGTACGAAGAATTTTATGCCAAAGCGATCGACATGATCGATCCCCAGCCCATAGAAACGGATCCCGAAAAGGTTTCTTCGGAATTCCGGATCATGAAGGGCAATATTGTTCTCAAGGACGGGTTCCTCTCGGAAAGGGCTCCCATGGTGATCCTGCGGGGGCTCCATGAAGCCAGTCAGCGTGGCCTGTTTATCGGTTCCGGTTTTATATGGGAGGCAAAAAAGATCGTTTCGAAAGAAGGGGAATCTCTTGCGCGGCTTCCGGAAGCAAGAAAGCTGTTTCTGGAAATCATCCTCAGAACGGAGAACGCAAGGGTTCTCAGGCTTCTACTCGAACTTGGTTTGGTCACCCTTTTCATCCCTGAATTTAAAAAACTCAGAAATCTGGCGCAGTTCGGCTTCTACCACGTGATGACGGTTGATCTCCACTCCCTGAGGACACTGGAGATCATCGGCGAAATTTCAAGAGGGGTCTACGATGAGCGTTGGAGTCTGTTAAGGGAGGTGTTTGAGCGAGTCGCTCACCCTGACCGGCTTTTGCTTGCAGGGCTTTTGCACGATATCGGAAAAGGACGGGGAGGGAACCATTCTGAAAAAGGAAGCATGTTGGCGCCGGGAATTATTAACCGGTTAGGACTGGACGACAGGGCCGGCGAAACCATTTCCTCTCTGGTACTGCATCATCTGCTGCTTTCCAACGTCTCCCAACGAAGGGATCTGAATGAGGAAAAAACGGTTGTACAGGTTGCCCAGGTCGTACAGGACGTGGACATCCTGCATATGCTGTTTCTTTTGAATGTGGCTGACAGTTTTGCTACGGGCCCCATGGCGCGGAGCGACTGGAAAATTTTTTTGCTCATTGAACTCTATTTGAAGGTCAGGCGAATTCTTGAAAGCGGGATACTTGCCACACCGGATGCCACCCGAGAAATTTCCCTGAAAAAAGAGACTGTCCTTAACGAACTGAAACAATTTTTCCCAGAAGAGGATGTCCTCCGGCTTATCGAACAGGTTTCTTCCCGCTATTTTCTAAATACATCCCCGGAGGAGATGTTCAGCCACTTCCGCATGGCCTTGACCCTCGGGGAGAATGCGTATCTGTGGGAATTGATGAAGATTAGTGATACTTCTGTAACCAGAGTGATCCTGTGCACGCACGACAAACCCGGGCTGTTCAGCAAAATGGTTGGTGTTTTTACGCTGAATAATATGGAGGTTTTGTCGGCCAGGATTTTCACCTTGAAAAATGGGCTTGCATTTGATGTGTACGAGGTTACAAATCCCCCTGACCGATTTAGAGAGGATGAGAAGTGGCTTCGGACCGGCGAAGATCTCAGGGCCGCCCTGGACGACGATCTGCCTCTGGATGAACTGATTCTTGAGAAAGTGCAGAGCGTAATGGTTCCCGCAGGATATGGCGCCGCGGTAAAAAAGGGGGTGAAGGTGGACAATGAAACCTCGGATTTCTTTACCCTCATCGAGGTGAGTTCCGGTTCGAGAATGGGTCTGCTTTACGATCTGGCCAAGGAAATATCGGCCTCCGGGCTGAATATCCGGTCGGCAAAGGTCTCCAGTGACCGGGAAAGAATGACAGGCGTTTTTTATGTAAGGGATTCCGATGGCCAGAAAATTTACGGAGAGGAACGGATCGGAGTTCTAAGGGGAAAATTGATGAAAGTACAGGGAACACGACCATGAAGGCCTTACTTGTATTGGAAGACGGTGCGGTATTTTCCGGTCGTTCTTTCACAGGACACTGTGAAAATGCGGGCGAAGTAGTGTTTAACACAAGTATGTCGGGTTATCAGGAAATTCTTACCGATCCTTCCTATTGTGGCCAGATGGTAACCATGACTTACCCGTTGATCGGCAGTTACGGAATAAACGCGGAAGATGTGGAGTCCGATCGCATACAGGTCCGGGCATTGTTAGTGAAAGAATACCAGCAATTCCCAAGCAATTACCGATCGCAGAGGACGTTGGCTGATTATCTCCTGTCGAACGACATTCCGGGTATCGAAGGAATAGACACACGAGCCCTTACAAGACATATCCGGCTCAAAGGGGCGATGAAGGCCGTGCTGTCCACGAGAGATCTTAATCCTGAATCCTTGCGGGAAAAAGCCATTGCGGCCCCCGGCATGGTGGGGGCTGATCTGGTGAAGGTGGTCACATGTAACGATCCTTTTCTCTGGAAAGGAGGCCGGGCCGAAGAACTGAAAGGTGGGCTTGAAGGGTTTTGCTGGCCGGAAGGGCAGGGTTCTTTTCGGGTGGCGGCCATGGATTACGGGATTAAATACAATATCCTTCGAAGCCTCGAAAAGCGGGGGTGCTCCATCCTTGTTCTGCCCGCCCCCACGGATTCGGAAACCATTGATGCCCTCGCGCCACAGGGCCTCTTCCTCAGCAACGGACCTGGCGACCCGGCGGCCGTGCCCTATGCCGTGAACACGATTCGCGGGCAGATAGGGAAAAGACCGATTTTCGGGATCTGTCTGGGGCACCAGTTGATCGGATTGGCCCTCGGCGCATCCACATTCAAGCTGAAATTCGGCCACAGGGGCGGTAACCAGCCTGTGAAGGATGTAAGAACGGGAAAAGTAGAGATCACTTCTCAGAATCACGGATTCTGCGTGGATATGGAAAGCCTCAAGGACCCGGATGTGGAAATCAGCCACATCAACCTGAATGACAAGACCGTTGAAGGGATGATTCACAGGAAATACCCTCTCTTTTCTGTACAGTACCATCCGGAGGCCTCCCCGGGGCCACATGATGCGGATTACCTCTTTGATCGATTTATCCAAATGATGGAAAGAAATTAGATGCCAAGACGATCAGATATCAACAAAATCCTTATTATCGGTTCCGGGCCCATCATCATCGGCCAGGCGTGTGAATTTGACTATTCGGGGACCCAGGCCTGCAAGGCCCTGATGGAAGAGGGATATGAAATCGTACTCGTCAACAGCAATCCCGCGACCATTATGACCGATCCCGAAACCGCCCATCGCACCTATATTGAGCCGATTACGCCCGCTTTTGTTTCGAAGATCATCGAGAGGGAAAGACCCGATGCGATCCTTCCGACACTTGGAGGGCAGACAGGTCTAAACACGGCGGTACAGGTAGCTGAGTCAGGCCTGTTGGATGCATTGGGTGTGGAGATGTTAGGGGCCTCGTTGTCGGTCATAAAAAAAGCGGAAGATCGTGAGCTCTTTCGGAATGCCATGATGTCCATCGGTCTGAGATTGCCCGGGAGTTTCATCGCCAGGGATATGCAACAGGCCAGAGAAGCAGCTGAAAAGATAGGGTATCCTGTGATTATCCGGGCCAGTTTCACGCTTGGGGGGATAGGAAGCGGTGTGGCCTATAACCGGGAAGAGATGGAAAGCCTTGCCCGGATCGGTCTCGATGCGAGCATGATTACAGAGATTATCATGGAGCAATCCCTCCTGGGCTGGAAGGAATACGAGCTGGAAGTCATGCGGGATTTCAAGGATAACGTGGTAATTATCTGTTCCATTGAGAACTTTGATCCCATGGGAGTCCACACCGGAGACAGTATCACGGTTGCCCCGGCCCAGACCCTGTCCGACCGTGAATACCAGGTGATGCGGAATGCCTCTATCGACATTATCCGGGAGATTGGTGTGGAAACGGGTGGTTCCAACATCCAGTTCGCCGTTCACCCGGATACCGGCGAGATGGTGGTGATCGAGATGAACCCCCGGGTGTCCAGGAGTTCGGCCCTGGCTTCCAAGGCAACCGGGTTTCCCATTGCCAAAATTGCCGCCAAACTGGCCGTGGGCTATACCCTGGATGAAATTCCAAACGATATTACCAGGGAGACCCTGGCCTCTTTTGAACCCACCATCGATTACTGCGTGGTCAAAATCCCCAGATGGACCTTTGAGAAATTCCCGGGCGCTGAAGATTTTCTGACCACCGCCATGAAATCGGTGGGAGAAACCATGGCCATCGGACGAACATTCAAGGAGGCCCTTCAGAAGGCGGTGCGATCTCTCGAAATCGGACGGTTCGGCCTGGGAACGGACACGTCCGACTGCGTCCTTTCCTCCATGGATGGCCATGAACTGGAAAGGGGGTTGATCCACCCCAACTCCCACCGTCTTTTCTATCTCTATGAAGCCCTGCATCGGGATATGCCCATTGACAAGATCTACGAATTATCCCGGATTGATCCCTGGTTTCTTTTTCATATGGATCAGATCCATGCATTTGAAAAGAAATTACGACAATTGGCGGATGAGGGGGAGGGACCCGACCGATGGGNNCCGGNNTTTCTGAAAGAGGTGAAAGAATACGGTTTCTCAGANATTCAACTGGCTGGTATCTTTCAAACCAGCGAGGAANATATTCGGCAGACAAGAAAAACCAAGGGAGTGGNNCCCGTTTACAAACTGGTGGATACNTGCGCCGCCGAATTTGANGCCTACACCCCCTANTACTATTCCACCTANGAACAGGAAAATGAGATTCGAACCTCGGACAAAAAGAAGGTGGTTATCCTTGGCGGCGGGCCTAACCGCATCGGGCAGGGAATTGAATTTGATTACTGCTGCGTGCATGCCTCCATGGCGTTGAGGGAGATGGGCATTGAAAGCATTATGGTCAACAGTAATCCCGAAACGGTGAGTACGGATTACGACACCTCGGACCGGCTCTACTTTGAGCCGTTGACCCGGGAAGATGTGCTGCACATCGTCGAACAGGAAAAACCGGAAGGGATTATCGTGCAGTTCGGCGGGCAGACGCCTCTGAACCTTTCCGTAGCCCTTTCCGAGGCGGGAGTGACCATCCTTGGTACAAGTCCCGACAGCATCGATCGTGCAGAGGATCGGGAGCGTTTTCAGGCCCTTCTCAAAAAACTTCAAATCCTTCAGCCGGAAAATGGTATTGCCGTGAACAAGGAAGAGGCCATCCTCGCGGCAGACCGGATAGGATATCCTGTGGTAGTGCGGCCTTCCTTTGTGTTAGGGGGACGTGCCATGGAGATTGTATACGACCGGAAAGACCTGGAACACTACATGGAAACCGCGGTCCAGGTGTCCCCCGGAAAACCTGTCTTGATTGACCGTTTCCTGGACAACGCCATTGAAATCGATGTGGACGCCATTTCCGACGGGCATGATACGGTCATCGGTGGGATCATGGAGCATATTGAGGAGGCAGGCATCCACAGCGGGGACAGCGCCTGCGTCCTGCCCCCTGTCTCCCTGAGCCGGGAGATCCTTCAAGAGATCATGGACCACACCCGGGCACTGGCCCGGGAACTATCGGTGGTGGGTCTCATGAACATTCAGTATGCGGTGAAAGAGGGCACTATTTATGTCATTGAAGTGAATCCCAGGGCTTCGCGGACGGTTCCTTTTGTGAGCAAGGCAACCGGTGTGCCCCTTGCCAAGATGGCCACGAAGGTGATTATGGGGAAAACCTTGAAGGAGTTGGGATTTACCCGTGAAATCGTGCCGGAATATGTTTCTGTGAAGGAAGCGGTTTTTCCGTTCAGCCGGTTTCCGGGCGTGGATACGATCCTGGGGCCCGAGATGAAATCCACAGGTGAAGTCATGGGGATCGATCGTGACTTCGGGCTGGCTTTTGGAAAATCCCAATTAGCGGCCGGCCAGCGGGTGCCTCTTTCCGGCACGGTGTTTATCAGCGTAAAGGATGCCGATAAAAAAGAGGCCCTTGGCGTTGCCAGGGGCCTGTTCCAACTCGGGTTCAGGATTCTGGCTACCAAAGGCACCTCCCGCTATCTTCTGGAAAACGGGGTGAACAACACGGTGGTCAACAAGGTGCGGGAGGGGCGACCGCACGTGGTGGACATGATCAAAAACGGAGAAGTGGACCTGGTAATTAACACCACCCATGAGAAAAAGGCCATTTCTGAATCCTATTCCATTCGAAGGGTGGCGCTCACACAAAATGTTCCCTACACCACCACCCTTGCCGGAGCAAAGGCGACTGTTTCGGCTATCCAATCCATGACCCGGGAGGACCTGAAGGTGAGAACCATCCAGGAATACCATGGGAAATGAAAAATTATGAATGAAGAATTGCGAATTGAACCTTAGAAGCAGATGGAATAATTGATGGATAAACGAGAAGATCAGTCCAGGCGACCCAGGGATGAATGTGGCATTTTTGCGGTATATGGCCAGGAGGAAGCGGCCAAGCTGACCTATTTCGGGCTCTATGCCCTGCAGCACCGGGGTCAGGAGAGTGCCGGGATCGTTGTCTCCGACGGGAAAAAGGTGGTGGAACATAAGGCCATGGGCCTGGTTCCCGAGATTTTCAACCAGAACATACTCAACGGGCTCAAGGGGAACATGGCCCTGGGGCATGTCCGTTATTCCACTACCGGTTCCTCCGTGCTGGCCAACGCCCAGCCTTTTTGTGTTCGCCATTCCGGAAAATCCATGTCCATTGCCCATAACGGCAACATCGTCAACGCGCACAGTATCCGCGCCGAACTGGAAAAGAACGGTTCCATTTTCCAGACTACCATGGACAGCGAAGTGGTCCTGCACCTGACGGCCCGGCGTTTACACCTGGGGATGGAAACGGCCATGATCGAGACCATGGGGCAGTTAAGAGGCGCCTATTCCGTGGTAGTCATGACCGAGGATAGCCTCATTGCCGCCAGGGATCCAAACGGATTCAGGCCCCTCTGCCTGGGCAGGCTCAATTCCGGGTACGTCATCGCATCGGAGACCTGTGCCTTTGATCTTGTGGAGGCGGAATTTATCCGGGCCATAGAGCCCGGGGAGATCGTGATCATCAACCAGGACGGCATTAAAAGCGTCGCTTCGGGGATTTCGTCACGCAAAAGCCAGTGCATATTTGAATTGATCTATTTTTCCCGGCCCGACAGCACGGTCTTCGGCGAAAACGTGTACCTGTTTCGAAAACGGCAGGGGGAACTCCTGGCAAAAGAATTCCCTGTGGACGTGGACTTCGTGATGCCGTTTCCCGATTCGGGCAATTACGCCGCCATCGGATATGCCCAGGCCTCGGGGATTCCGCTGGAAATGGGGATGATTCGAAACCACTATATCGGAAGGACCTTTATCCAGCCGTCCCAGAGCATGCGGGATTTCGGGGTCAAGGTCAAATTGAACCCGGTGAAAGAATTACTGCGGGGAAAGCGGGTTCTTATCATGGAGGATTCCATTATTCGGGGAACCACAGCCAAGACCCGGGTAAAGACCCTGCGGGAGATCGGCGCCAGGGAGATTCACATGGTGGTCAGCTGTCCCCCCCATGCCTTTCCCTGCCATTACGGAATTGATTTTTCCACCCGCGGCGAACTGATCGCGGCCCAGAAATCCGTGGAGGAGATTCGGGCTTTCGTGGGTCTCGACAGCCTGGGGTATCTTTCCATCGACAACCTGAAAAAAGCCACCAGCATCACTGAGGGCGACCTCTGCTTCGCCTGTTTTAACGGGGAATACCCTGTCCCCATCGATAAGGATATTTCCAAGTACTGCCTGGAGTAGGGTGGGATTTCACAGTCTCGCATTCTTCTAAAGAAATGGAAGCCGAATGCCCGCGGGCAAAAAAAAGTGGGGACCCAGAATGAGCCCCCGCTTTGAATTGTTTTTGGATGTTCAGAAAGAGATGGTTTTATTTCTTGCCGAATTTTTTCCGGAATCTATTGTATCCCATAACGCCAAGTCCTCCAAAGAGCAGAGCCATGGTCGTTGGTTCGGGAACTGCTGATGAACCGCCTCCGCTGCCTGGGGGAGTAAATGCTGGCGCTGACCAGAAAGTGATGTGAGAGATGTCATGTTTATTCATCGTCGACCAGTCAAAATCATTGGCCAGAAATACTGCATATTCAGTTCCTGCCTTTACGGTAATAAAATCGATGTCAGACCCATCCGGGGCGGTCCATGTTCCCGTAGTGCCGTCACTGCTTATGGAGTAACCGCCTTTGCTCAAACCATCTGTATCCACGTCAATCTTGAAGCCGCTTAAACCAGCCAAATTGTCCGCGGTAATAGTGTATTGGTCTTGGTATTGGGTAAGCCACGTGGTGACACTATCGGCAGTATCCTGCAACCCTGTAGGGGATTCCTTAGTGCTCGTCCCGATATAAGAAGCGTTCACACCACCTGCCAGACAAAACACAAGAAACACGGCAGAAAGCCAGATCATTTTCTTTTTCATAATACACCCCTATTCCTTACGGTGGCATCCTTTCATAGTTTGTCGATAAAATCTGCTACCGCACTCTAATGTATACCTTTTTTGGTCATTCTAACGATGACGCCTGCGTATGTCAATATTGTTTTGTTATGATCACCATTTGCCATTCGAACAGATCTTTCCCTTTTCACAATATCCCTGAACTCACTTGGATTCAAAAAACTTTACTGTCAAAATAATCAATGCAATAATTGCGCCGGAAAATAATGTGGGTGTCAATATTTTAAGTATGCAATAATATCAAATTGTTGGAGCGCTACAGTTTTNTTATTGCAAGTGAAAGAATGGTGGTAAAGGGAACAGGACTTACGAAAGTGAAATTTGGATTACAGTGTTGGCAGTCCAAGTTTGACGGTATTTGGGCAAATTTCAGAAAAGAGATTTTCCGTCTGAAACTGAAGAGGAAAAAAGAGATCCCTGTAGCTGAGATCAGGAGTTTTTCCCGGATCGTATCCGCTGGAAAATCCTCAGCGGGATAATCAGGCCGAAAAAAGGGATCATGTAGGTGGCGGCAAGGGTGGGTTCCAGGTGGCCGAAGAACTCGGATGCAAAAACAATGACCAGGACGTTGTTGATGTTTCCAAAGGTGATGGCGGCTGCCAATTGATTGCTGAGGGAGGATTTATAGTTCGTGAGAACGCCGATGATCACGTAAATTGCTCCGAGGATGATGGAGATGGAGGTGGCTTCCAGGATAGTTGCCGGGTTCTGCCGGAAAAAATCGGCGTATTTGGAAAACACGGCCAGATTGATGGCCGCAAACATGATGAGGGAGACCGGATAGCGCTTCGCGACGAGTTTGTTCAGGATGGACGGGGACAGGCGCCTCAGGGCTTCCGCGGCGACAGCCGGGACAAAAATAACCAGGGACAGCATCTGGATCATCCTGCTGAGTGGGATGGCCACATCCTGACCGGCCAACAATTTCACTAAGAAAGGCAGGGAAAAAGGCACAATCAGGGAGGAAATGACGACCATGACCAGGACCAGCGAACTGTTTGCGTTTACAAGACCCGATATGAACGGCGCCACCACCCCGGTCGATACCCCTGTCAGGAGCAGCGCCCCGATGGCATATTGCGGGTAGAATTCCCGAAACAGGAAATAGATAAGGGCAGGGACCAGGAGCATCTTCAGGAAAGAGAGCCAGATGACCGCAGGCCCGTGGGATTTCAGGATCTCCCACACGGACGTCATCTGCGTGGTGAGAAAACTCAGGAACAGCAGCAGCATCATGAGGTAGAGGGGAAAGGGCTGCAGAAAGGAAACCTGTTCCGGGAACAGGATGCCAGCGAACAGGGAAGAGAAGATAACGAGGAGGAGAATCAGGTCATTAAGTCTGAACATGGGTTAATTAAAACAGATCCTCTTTCAGTTTTTCTACATTGTTCCTGGCGGGTCTTGTAAAGATCATTTTGTACTGGTGCTCAAAACCTTCAAAGCAGGTGCGGCAGTCCCTTTCAGAACCGCACGCTGTGTTTCCTGCAGGAGGTTTCGCAGGAGGCATGTCCCGTAAGGCTACTTCGAATCCCGCCTCTTTGTACATGGCTACCGCCTCACTGAGGCGCGGTTCGTTTTCCACAAACTGTTTCTTCCAGCCATCTTTCTCCATGGCTTCCGTGATGCTCTTTTCCGATCCTGTCACAGGTCCTCCAGCAGGTGGATGGACTTTCCCGCAAGATCTGCAAGGATCTTTTTTCTTTTTTGGTTCGGATGGTCGGAAAGTTCGGGCAGTCTGACGGGTTCTTCCGGTCGCGGCTTTACAGAAGATAGATGGAAATTGTCGGATCCACTCCGGGCCTCGGAAACAGATCCTTCAAACAGGTCCAGCACAAACTCAAAAATATCCCGGTTCAAGGTGAGAAGGTCTGAGCCTGGCTGAACATGGGAAGAAAAAAGGCCGAACCAGGCTTCTATCCAATGGTTCAGCCGCTTTGTGATCTCTCCTGATGAGGGTCGCGATGTTAACGGCAGGTCATCCAGTATGCCTTCGGCGAGATCTTCGTCACCCATCGCCTCTTTCAGAGGGGATCCTGAAATTTTCAAGCTTCTAAGAGATGCTTCGACGTCTGCGTTCTCTTTTTCCAGCTCTCCTGCCAGATGAAGAATCAGGTGCCACCGGGTGATCCGATCCTTTTGTGTTTCAGAAATGTCAGCTTCTTTTGGACGGATCGCTTTCCGGATTTCCCAGGAGGCTTGATCCCTCTGAAGCTCAGATGCTGCAAAATTAGGCGCCTTGCCCATGTTTTCCTTCATCCAGAGCTTGTATTCAGACAACAGAGGAAGAAAATCTTTATTCGGTTTGAGGCTTTCCGGGGGATACAGGATCGTCACGCGGGTATCGCCCTGTATGTTCGAAAGCGCCTCGGGCGGTTCCATATACCACGGCAGGCAGATCCTGAGCTTTTCAAAGGTCTCAAGAGTTTTGTTGAGTGCCCCCTCTGTCAGGTAACAATGGGGAAAAAGAAGGATATCTGAGCGGCCCAATTCCATGCCTTGCACTTTCAATCCTGTCAAAAAAAAACAGGATTCTCTGCGTTAAAGTAGGTTTATCCAGTTTTGTAAAGAATTGAGGAGACTGTCTTCCGACCTCTGACTTCCCCTGACCTCCGTCCTCAATCCTCTTCGAGTTCTTTAATGTCGGCAAAAAAATCAAGGG
>BS_KBA_SWE02_21mDRAFT_10000841_pt1 | contig 11594 bp, 8 predicted proteins | sample BalSeasSWE02_21m_FD_9196 | JGI IMG/M metagenome (IMG submission 9196)
TTGGGATCCACCGAGACCACTTGGCGTAAATCCTGAAGCGCCAGATCCCTCTGCCCTGCCCCTTGATACGCTCGAGCCCGATTCTGGAGTGAATAGCGGATCAGCTTTTGTTCATCAGTCTGTTGCATGGCATCCGACAACTGTTGAATCGCTGATGCATAATCTTCTCGCGCCAACGATTCCACGCCTAAGAGGACAGACACTTCGGCTCGCCACTGGCCTTGGGGATATTCATGCAGATAGACCTCTCCAGCTTCACGAAGTAATGGCGCATGACCTTGACCGTCAGCCAAAAAGACTTTTTCCGCAAAGATCTCTTCTCGAAGAGGACTGTCAGGATTTTCTTGCAACAATTGGTCGTACCATTGCATCGCTTTCGAGGGAAGATTCACCTGTTGATAGGCCTGAGCCACGTTCCTGATTCGCTCTCGCTTCAACGGGACGACATGAAACGCTTCCTGCTGATCTTCGTGAAACTTGAGTAACCGTACCCAAGCCTGTTGATCCTTGAACATTTGAAGCTGTTGATCGAGAATGTTGCTCAACCGGTGTTGCGCTTCCTGTCGCCGGGCCTCTGAGGTAGACACAACCACCAGATATCTCAATGACTGAATGGCAGACGGGATATCACCAAGGATGGGGTACCCTCTCCCCATCCACAGCAGGCTCTCATCGACTAAATCGGATTCTGGGGCTTGACTCAAGACTCGAGCCGTTTCGACAACATGATCCCAGGACACCGACAGGAAAATTTCTAAATCATCCAAACGCTGGTAGATTGTGACCCATTCATCCTTCGAATGTGTTTCAGATAAAAAATTCACCACCCACCTGATCAGTGCCGCTTGCCCTCGACGACCTGATTCCTGTCCGGCGTAATGCTGATTCGCGTACTCCGCAAACCACAGCGATAAGAACGGATGGCCTTCCTGTAATAATTTTTCGGAAATTCGAATTAACGACTGCCCGCCAGTTTCCTGACGGGGATGAAGATTCACCGCCGTTAAAAATCGGGAAATCGCTTTACTGGGATCTCCAACGGCTAATTCCGTCAATCCATACAAATACGACGAACGCTCAGACTGTCGAATCAGTTCAGGCCTTTCAGCTTCCACGACTTGATACCAATAATAGGCTTGCCGCCAGACCTTGGACATGGCCGTCGCATCAGCCAATCCCAATGCCCCCCTGAGCCGATGTGCTTCCCATTTCGGCTCTTCCACGACTCGACGGAAGACCAGGGAAGCCTCAAGAAATTGTTGGTTTTCTAAATATCCCAATCCAGCTTCAACCATCACTCCTCCTGCCAAGGGATGGTCGGAATAGGAACCAAGAAATTCTTCAAACAGCGCATTGGCTTCGGAGTGCCATCCCGCATCCCAATACAATTGCCCCATTGAACACAGCGCCCATGGAGCATAGACATTCTCCGGTTCAGCGGTTTTCATCGCTTGAAGCCGTTCAACCCGTTTCAGAAATGCTGTTCCTGATTCATCAGACCTATCCGGTAGCGAAGCAATGGCCCACTTGGCGCCATCCGCAAACACCCCTTCGTTCTGTTCCAAAAGATAGCTAGAAAACATCTCGTGTGCTTCCAATAAAAATCCCGTTTGCATGGCCTTCTGACCTTCCTGCACCAAAGTCGGCATGACCATGTCTCCCGGATAATGCCAGGGAAAATCTGAACATGACCCACCCACTGCCGTGCTTGGCCAGAGGATCGCCACACAGACAATCCAGAGAAATCTTCTCACGTTTCGTATGGCCTCCAACCTGAATCACCTATTCAGCAAAAACTAGACCCAAGTATTTTTTACCCGGCAATAAGAGATTGCAGGCAAATGTTGCTGAAAAATAAGGGAGTTTTGGGAAGTGAGTGATGCTGGGAAGAAAGTGCCGGCGTCAAGGGGTTGACGGAGTGGTCAGAAATTCAGGCTGATTGACTGGAACGCAGGATGCAAACAGAGGGAAAAAGGCGAAGGAATAGAAAGCGTTAGGCATCCACAAGATCTTCAGGAGGAGTGGCGCGCTGGGCCACGACTTCCGCCAGAGATTTCTTTTTCAGTTTTTCAATGAGCGTCGTCCGGTTAATTTGCAAAAGGCGGGCTGCCTTACTTTTCACCCAATTGGTTCGCTCAAGGGCTTCGAGGATCAATCGATTTTCAAATTCTTCAACGGCTCGCGAAAGATCCAACCCGCCAACCGGTATTGCCGCAGGCATGGAGGGAAGATGATCTGATGGAAGACGACGAATTTTCTCAGGTAAATCTTCAGGTTCAATCAAACCGCGTCGCTTCAAGATGGCAATTCGTTCAACAATATTGCCAATTTCTCGAACATTGCCTGGCCACGGATACTCACACAGTAAGACCATCGCGTGATCGGACACACCAGTCAACTCCGCTTTACGACGATCATTAAACATCTCGATAAAATGCTGCAATAAGAGGGGAATATCCTCAACTCGTTGACGCAAAGGTGGAACCAGCACCGGCACCACATTGAGCCGGTAAAACAGATCTTCTCTGAATTGTTTGGCTGCGACCAACGTCTCAAGATCTTGATTCGTCGCCGCAATCACTCGGGCATCGGACTTATACGTTCGGGTCCCTCCTACCCGTTCAAACGTCCGTTCTTGAAGCACGCGAAGCAATTTCACCTGAAGAGGAGGACTCAAATCTCCGATTTCGTCTAAGAAAATGGTCCCACCTGAAGCGAGCTCAAAACGGCCTATTCGGGACGCCACCGCTCCGGTAAACGCCCCTTTTTCATGACCAAACAACTCGCTTTCCAAAAGAGCCTCAGGAATAGCCCCGCAATTCACGGGAATTAAATTTCCCCGTCGCCGCGTACTGCTACTATGAATCGTTTGAGCGATCAACTCCTTGCCCGTCCCGCTTTCACCTAAAATGAGAACGGTACTATCTGTGTCCGCCACGCAATCGATCAGGCGAAACACTTCTTGCATCACCTGACTCGAGCTCACCATCCTTCCTAAACTGTATTGACCCTTGACGGTCTTCTTCAGCTCGGAGTTTTCATCTTGGAGCGATTTCACCCGCAAGGCGCTGGCCACAGTGGCACTCAACACATCAACAGAGAACGGTTTGGAGAGAAAATCAAAGGCTCCAGCTTTAATCGCATTGACGGCCATTTCGACAGATCCATATCCCGTCATGACCACCATCACCGGACGCGGAGACAATTGATTCATTCGTTGAACTAACTCAATCCCATTGATGTCGGGAAGCATGACATCAGTCAAGACAATATCGAACGCAGACGCTTCCGCCAGCGCCAAGGCGTCAAGGCCAGACTCCGTCTCGCTGACGTCGTGCCCTTCATCTTCTAGTTGAAGTTTGATGGTTTCCCGAACATCCGGTTCATCTTCCACCAAAAGAATTCTGGCCACTCGCCTACGAACAGGGGATTCAACAGATTCTGACGTTTTCATGAATAGTCTCCCTCACAATTCTGACAACTCAACATTCTCGCAATCTGGTTCTTCACCGCGCCCTTGAGCCGCCCCCCACGCCATAGCTACCCCCATTTCATAGGGGAGGTCAAGTAGTCGCAGTTAATTTTGCTCAATGATTCTCAAATATTTCACCTCTCACGCCTTTGTTTCCCCCCTACTCTCTCGCAAGAGAACAGGCCTTGTCCATAGCCCGGTAGAAAACCGTCTTAAGGAATGCTCTCATCCCGCCGACAAGTTTCTACAGTCGCGACAGCTGAGGTTATTACGAGACTCAACGAACGTACTATGGACATTTCTCCACTCCCAGAACCAACCGCCTCTATGCCGATTTTCATCCTATTTGATACGCAAACAGGATACCTGTATGGCCATCTCTTTGCTACTGGGCCAGAAGACCCCTTTCTCCAAGAAGTCATTCAATGGTGGAGCCGGTATTGCTCCAATACTCCCATCGGAGTGGATTATCCTGGCCTGACCAAGCAAGCAGAGCCAACCACAAGCCTCTCGTCCAACTAAGCGCATAGCGAAACGTAAGGAGTCAGGAGTAAATAGTGAGGAGGAAAATCGTCGGCAATTTTGTTCCCGCGCCTTACTTCTCACTTTTTACTTTTCACAATACCACTAAGGTAGCTCCGCCCAAATCGCCAATCCTGAGCGGAACACGAGCATGAATCCTGACAGGTGAAGAATGACGACATTATCATTGATTTGGATTTCGTGAATCTGATTCCCCGCGGGTAGGTCTCGTGGGAAAAACCCACCCGTGAACGCTGAAAATCCCAGCGCCCTTCGGTCCGTCACCATGACCGCAACATGGGTCTCAACCGCATTCTTTTGCAGAGTCTCTCCAGCTCCCCAAGGCTCTCGTTTCCACCGCCCACGATCACTCTGAAATCCATACACCGCCTCATGGCCTTGGACGATGATCATTCGAGGCGTCACCGCCCATTTCAGGACGTGCTCCCCAGCCGAAATATTGATTGAGACCCATCGCTGAAGCACACCGGAAAACCCAAACAAATGCTTGGTGGTTTGCACAAAGCCTGTTTCACCTTTCGCTTCAATTGCCAAGACCTCTTCACCCGCGCTTAAGGCTTGCCGAGCAATCCCCTCCCTAGGCGTCATCCCAAACAAGTGGCCATGACCAGAGGTAATACTGACTTGATCCGTCACAACATCATGGGCGAGGCCAACATTCTGCCACACCCCCATTCCTAGGCAAACGACGAGGACTAAGGGAAACGCCCTCTTCATTTCGCTACAAACTGGCAGAAGATGGCTAGCGATAATCCCAGGGGACACCTCGTTCTCCCTGCATGATAGGACCTAAAATAGTCTTGGCCAACTGGGTTCCATTTGCTTGGGAACCCCATAACCCGGTCAAGCTGATCAAGAAATTATATTGTTCTCGATCGGGTAACCGAAGATAATACAGCCCAACGGAAAAACAGCGGCAAGGATTTTGATACAGGCCTACGACATCCAATTCCGCAGTCTGTCCAGTACGCAAGTCATGATACCAGCGAGTCCCCACCGTCACCCCTCTCGGCAACCGCACACCCCCTCCAGCAGTGAGAAACAGAATCTTTTCAGCAGGCGCCAACACTTCGTTAAACGAGATGGGATTCCAAATGTCTCCACGACGAACCCGTGAACCAGCCCTTGAGTATCGTTGCCCTACCGTAAGATACCAGGCTTGATGCCCCTGAATCAGTCCATCCGTGTTAAATTGCGTGAACTCTTTCTGCTTATGATCAAAAAAAGCATCAACCGTCACATCGAAAGCGGAGAGAAACTTTGGCGTTCCCATGGGTTGATGAAATTCCCCACGAGTCCAAATATCCGAAAACTTGGACGCTAATGGAGGAGCGTCCCCCACATGATAACTTTGTGCAAACAACACATCTAACCATGGGCTCGATGCACTGGCCTGGCCTTGATGGCTCAGACGGTTTTTCAGTGAATAGGTGAGAAGACTCTTATTGATCAGATCATCAACGGCATCAATTTGTACCAACTTGGATTGCTTGGATTGCGGAACAAACTCATAAATCACACGAGGTTCAATGGAATGCCTGAGCCAGTCATGTTCACCAAGCACAAAGCGTTTGGTCAGGTTACTGAAGGCTTCAGCTCCAATCCAATAGGTTTCCCGTGACTGTGTTGACGTGTCGGTTGACCCACGGGAATACACCACTTCCCGGAACTTGACCTGCGGACGGAACCCCACTGAATTTGCCAGATGCAATCCCTCAAGAGACATGCCTGGGAGAAAATCCAATCGGCTCACCTTGAATCCTTTTTCACGCGAAAAATGAACAAAGGTCGTATCTGCGGTAAGCGCCACCGGACTACCTAATAACCCGGGATTAACAAATCGATGACCCACTTCCGGAAAACGCTGAAAGGTGGTTTTCCCGCCATCTCCCAGTGGTTGGAGATATTGCCCAAAAAGATACAATGCCCCATGATCTAAACGTTGCAGAATGGTCACGTTCGATTCTTGGCTTGGTAAGGCTCTCAGAGTTCCAGAGTTACTAAAATTATTTAATACCGTCCGATCGGTTGAATAATTTGCAACTATTCTTAAAGAGAGATCCCGAGAAAAATCTTGAACATGGCCACCTCGAATCTCGGCTCGACCACGATTTTGATCGGTATCATAGAGAGACTTCACCAGCCAATTCCCCTTCGTGTGCCGATTCCAGGCATAGCGATATTCCAGGTCTCCACCTGCACCACGTTTTGTCAATACCCGTGGAGAAATGGTCAAATCATTACTGGGATTAATGGCCCAAAAAAATCCCTGTTGATACATAAAGCCAAAAACATTGTCGACACCAATCGTCGGAAGGAGTAAACCGCTTTTTCGTTTAGCCCCCAGCGGATACTGAAAGGGAGGAAGTGGAATCAGAGGCACATCATTGACATTGAACCAGACCCCCCTGCCAAACAAACTATCCTCATAGTCCAAATCCACATCATCGAAGGTGAAACGCCATGCGGGAATCTCCCCATCCTTGGCATCACAATTGGTAAAAGAACCTTCCTTAGCCCGGTAATGCGTTTCGGAAAATCGTTGGAGCCGACGCCCGGTGACAAACGAATTTTTTTCTTTCCCGAAAATCTTTCCATTCGTCAAAACTCCGGCTTCGGTGTTCATATTCAGCTCAAGTTGCTCCGCCCAGACATCCGCATGTCCATCACGAAGATGCACATGGCCCACAGCAATAAGACGCCCCGTCAATTTCTGTAGAGTCGCGTCATCAGCCGTCAGGCGAACGGGACCTCGAGTCACATCCACGGCTCCCACAGCATGATATTCCTCTCGCACCTGATCATATTCAATACGATCAGCTGAAATTTCAACGGGAATGCCGCGAGAATTCTCCGTATTGACATTCTCTTGAGGGACGGGAGATTCCGCAAACACCTTGGGGGAAAGAGGAGGAGAAAAAATAAACAGAAACACCAACAGGCAGGATAGAAGTCTCACCGGCCTACCCATATTCATTTCTGTCCCATTGGAGAATGTGGCGGCGTGAGATATTCCATGATCTCTCCAACCAGAAACAATGAACCGGTGACACAAATCAGGTCAGAAGGATTGGCAAGATCTTGAGCCTTGCAATAGGCTTCCCATGGATTCGCAATCGCACAGGCCCGGACATTCTCGAGCGACACAGCTTGGGCGAGTTGCTCGACCGTCGCGGCTCGTTCCATGTGGGGTTGCGTAAGAATCAAGGAGTCAACAAGTGGAAGGATGATCTGCAAAAACTCGGCATAATGCTTATCGTGCATCATCCCGAGTATGACAATGAGTTGACGGCCAGGACAATCATGAAGTTGTGCTTGGAGAAAGTCAAACAACACCCGCGCCCCTAGTGGATTGTGAGCCCCATCCAAAACGACCATCGGATGCTGTTGCACAATGTCCAGACGGCCTTTCCATCGGACATGTTGCAAGCCGGACTTAATCGCATCGGCAGAAACAGGAAACCGTTCAGACGTGGCCGACTCCAGCAAGGCCAGCGCATAGCTGGCATTGTTCATCTGGTGTCGACCCAACAAATTGGTCTTTAGACTGGAGTAATTATCTCGAAGTCCACAGTAGGAAAATTCGGTTGGGCTGGTTTCGGAAATAGAAAATTCTCGCCCATAGCGAAACAAAGGGGCTTCGTGTTCTTGCGCCACATCTTCAAAAATCTGACTCACGCCCGCTGGCATCTCTCCCAACACGACTGGCACCTGTTGATGGATAATACCGGCTTTTTCTCGGGCAATGGCTTGCAATGTCGAGCCAAGATACATCTCATGGTCCAGACCAATCCCCGTAATCAGCACGCCTAATGGATCCAAAACATTGGTGGCATCATACCGTCCACCCAACCCGACTTCGATAACGCCGATGTCAACGTCTTGATCGAGAAAATGCTGAAAGGCCATGGCTGTCGTCATCTCAAAAAACGTGAGAGAACCTGGCGGATCGGCCACATGTCGAATGCGTTCGGCCAATTCGCACACATGTTCTTCTGAAATATCTTGATCGTGTACCCGTATGCGCTCACGGAAATTCATGAGATGCGGCGAGGTATACAAACCCACGCGATACCCTCCCGCCTGCAATATGGCGGCCACCATCGCCGCCGAAGACCCTTTGCCATTGGTCCCCGCAATATGAAGCGTGGCATACCTGCGCTGAGGATGATCTAACCGTTGAAGGATATTGGTGATGGCCTCAAGACCCAGCTTGACACCAAAACGGTGGAGAGCAAACAGCGACGCAAGAGTTTCAGAATACGTTAACACAGGAATCGCCAAATGATCGGGGAGGCAAAAACCAGGAAGGATCCAGGCTACGAGGGCATCACGCCTGCTCCACAATGGGTGAGCAGCGTGCCAAGCGTCGCTTTTAAAATTTTCCGCTCAACGATTTGATCGATCATGCCATGGTCCAATAAAAATTCAGCACGTTGAAACCCTTCGGGTAGTCGTTCTTTAATCGTTTGCTCAATCACACGCGGACCCGCAAAGCCAATGAGCGCCTTCGGTTCGGCAAGAATCACATCCCCTAACATCGCCACACTGGCCGTCACTCCGCCAAAGGTCGGATCCGCTAAGAGGACGACATACGGCAAACGAGCTTCCTGCAAATTGGCAATGGCCGAGGCTGTTTTGGCCATTTGCATGAGCGACAACGTCCCCTCTTGCATCCGCGCTCCACCAGAAGTCGTCACAAGCAAAAACGGCATATGGGCAGTCACCGCCCGATCAATGGCGCGACAAATCTTTTCTCCCACGACCGAACCCATACTGCCGCCCATGAACGAAAAATCAAAAATACCAATGGCCACGGGAATCTCACGTATCTGACAACGGCCAGTCAGAATGGCTTCCTGTTTTCCTGTTTTGCGTTGGGCATTCTGAACACGGATGGTGTAGGGAAGCGTATCTTCAAACTGCAAAGGATCCCCAGGGACAAGATCGGCATCCCATTCCTGGAAGGTTCCAGCATCAGCGAGCAACGCGACACGTTCTTCAATCGACATGGGAAAGTGATAATGACATTTTGGGCAGACTTTGAGATTTCGATCAACTTCCCGTTTAAAGATGGTCGCCCGGCATACCGTACATTTAATCCACATCCCTTCCATAATATTGACGGAATTCCCCTTGGAATCCAACAACTTATCCCGCTTAAACCATCCCATCGAGTAATAGGCCCTCTCTTGTCAGGTAGACAGTGAATGCGATTATGTTTGACATAGGAAACTAGGAACTATTGGGGAAGGGGGAAAGCGAAGGCGCACAGAACATGTCACATTCTATCTCAATTCATTAATTAAAAAACATTACCATAGGATGAGACACCCGGCAAGAAAATATTAAAAACGAAGTGGGAAAGAAAAAAGAGCACCAGGACATCAGCGAGATGACAGAAACCGTCAACGAGTTTCACCCGCCCCTGGCATGCATCTCTAAGTGAGGATCTTGGCGCAATCGGTCAATGTCAATATACCGCCCACGACCGGCGCTGCCTTCAAGCTCTTTGCGCTCTTCCGCACCGCGATCTTTACGCGTCTCCCAGACCGATCTGATCATGGAGACTAAATCTTCTCGTGAACGTCTTTCCCGGATAGGCTTCAGTAAATCCAAACCGGATTTGGCATACAGACAAAGATACCACATCCCATCTGCCGTCAATCGGCTTCGATCACAGGTTGAGCAAAAGGGCATAGTCGTGGAAGGGATAATACCAAAGGTCGTTCCATCAGGCAGCCTGAATCGCTGCGCAGGGGCCGAACTAATCTCCTGCACTGGCTCAATGGTCCCATAATACTGGCTTAGCATGGCAAGGATTTGTTTGCGCGAAAGAACTTTTTCAGCAGACCAATCATTCGCTCCACCCACATCCATATATTCAATGAACCGCACTTCCCCGTTCACCCGTTTCCCATATTCAAGCAACGGAATCAATTCATCATCGTTATAGCCCTTCATCGCGACGGTATCCAACTTTAATCCGCTAAACCCAACACGACCAACCGATTCAATGCCTTCAAAGACCTGGGCCAAGTTATCCCGTCGGGTCAAGGCCTTAAACCGTTCGGGCTTTAAGGTATCAAGGCTCACCGTAATGCGGTGCAAGCCCGCATCAAAAAGATTCTGGGCTTGCTCAGCAAGCAACACCCCATTGGTGGTCATGGCAATATCCTGAATTTTCGTATTCTTCTGGAGCATCCCAATCAAGGACGCCAAATCTTTCCGTAGAAGCGGCTCTCCACCGGTAATACGGACACGATCCACGCCTTGTTCCGAAAACAGATCCGTCAGGAAGACAATCTCTTTAAAGGTCAACAACGTTTCACGAGGCAACCACACATAGTTTTCCTCGGGCATACAATATTGACAGCGCAAATTACACCGATCCGTGACCGATATACGGAGCGAGCGTAATGGCCGGCCCCACACATCTTTTGCCGGTTCAGGCAACCCTGGTGCGTCACTCGTCGGCATTAGGGATGTTCCTCCACCCAGACGTCGCCCTGGGGAGTGTATTCCATTTTCCATATTGGGGTGATTTTTTTTAGTTCATCAATACACCATTGGCAGGCTTTGAAGGCATCGGCCCGATGCTCAGCCCCGATAATAATCAACACGATATTTTCGCCAATCTCGATAGGCCCATAGCGATGGAGGACCAAGGCTTCAATAATGTCAAAATCTTGCAAGGCCCGTTCGCGGATTTCTTTCAACTTCTTTTGGGCCATCCCTTCATAATGCTCAAATGTCATGGAACTCACATCATGGCCCTTAGAATGATCCCGGGCCGTCCCCAAGAACATCGCAATCCCCCCGATTCGAGTAGAGCGCGCACGAACTCGCTCTAACTCTTGATCAATGGAAAAATTTTCCTGCTGAACCCGAACCAGCATGCCTTCTTCTGTTTCAACGGCCATTGCTCACCTTCCTCAGTTCGTCGCCATAGAAGAATAAAGGGTGGCCCTCATCATGCCCCTCCCGCAAACGGAGGCAGCAACGCGATTTCATCGGACTCAACAAGCGCCGTTTCCCAATGAGCGACTTCTTGATTAACCGACACCACCACTTTTTTCTGAAGCAAAAGTTCTCCAAGATCCGGATATTGGGTATGGAGAGAATTCACGAGATCTTTCACCTGTGCCCCATCTGACAGGGGAATTTCCAACATGCTCACCCCTGCCACCAGGGTTTTCAACATGCCAAACAGTCTCACATGTACCATCAGCAAAAGTCTCGTTTCCTAAGAAAAAATTGAGAAAATCCTCATGACTAGCCAACAAGCGGTTGGCGTTCGTACGTCCCGGACTTCCCCCCTGATTTTGACATGAGGCAAATATCACCAAACTCCATACCCTTATCCACGGCTTTGCACATATCATAAATCGTCAGGGCGGCCACCGAAACCGCCGTCATCGCTTCCATCTCAACCCCGGTATTGCCCGTGGTTTTTACCGTCGCTTCAATCGTCAGACAACAACGCCCGGAGGCATTCGGCTGTCCATCCTCCGTAAAATTCACATCCACACCAGTCAACAGAAGCGGATGACACATCGGGATCAAATCCGGGGTCCGC
>BS_KBA_SWE02_21mDRAFT_10000842_pt1 | contig 11593 bp, 9 predicted proteins | sample BalSeasSWE02_21m_FD_9196 | JGI IMG/M metagenome (IMG submission 9196)
CCAAACGGAATTAATTATTTGATTGATCATAGAAGAATTTATTTCAGTGGTGTACCAACTGAAAAAGGTGTTTTTAGTTTCTCTATACAATTATCAATTGGTGAAGGCATTATAGTACCTGATGACGGTATTTGTTTTGGTGACGATTCTACCTCAAAAACCTATAGAATTACAATTAATTAATTGTAAGTTGTATGTTGTTTTTGTTATTTTGTAAATGACTTTAAAGTGCTGATATTAAAGGCTTTTATCCTATTATGTAAATTTTCTACTTATTTTTAAAATATTATCTACATTATTTACTAAATAATTGTACTTCTTTTAGTTCAATTATGTACTTCTTTGATAAATAATCAAAGTATGCTTGATGAAATTTATACGTACACTTGACAAAATGGTTGCTTATACAAGTCAAAATTTAATAGGTAAAAGAAAAATATTATTTTAAAAATCAATTTTTAGACCAATTGATACATACTTTAAATTAAAAAATGAACTTGGTTATTATCCAATCCTATCTCCAAAAAATGAAGCTTATACCTATCTTGTATATCCAAACACGTCTTTTTTAAAATCCTATCTACTTTTAGACTTAAAACAAATCGCCTATACTTGGTTGAACATACTAAATGATACAACAGTATAGAAACATTATGTCGCTTATGAATATGAATACTTGAGCTCAAGCTCAAAGATTACTGTTTTTTTCGAACGAGGCAAGTCTCGAAGTATTAAACGCTATATAGAATAGAGCTTACACGTCTTTTTACCAACTACCTTTTACTATTATGCCTAAAAGAACATTTATAAATTTAAACTTGTTTTTTTTCAGATCTCAAAGACAAGAAAATTTCAAAAAATAAATAAAATAACAATACCCCATACAACAATCCTGATTGATACTCAAGAACAATTGAAATATGCCAAAATATAAAACTTCTTACAGTCATAACAATTGGAAAATGAGCGTTGTTCTCATCTTTAACTTTAGTGGTATGGGCATACAATTGACCAATCAAAGTTAAAATCCCAGCCAATATAGCAAAAATCAAACTCAACCTAGAGGATACCAGAGTCAATACTAAAACCATACTAATAATTCCAATACAATCACTAACATAAACCGTGGCATTCCAACCAAACAATACTGGAAAGGTTTTATAATTGGTTGCTTTATCTGCAGAAATGTCCTTCAAATACCCCATTAACACAAAGTTTGTGTATGAAAAAAAACTAACTAAACATACTAAGAGTAAACTCGAGTTTGAAAGTGAAACCAATCCTAAACTAGTTATAGATAAATACCCCATTATGGGTAATAATGCAACAATCCATGCATTGTAAAATGGACCAGCGAACCAGTAATTCTTTTTAACAGAAGTATAAGTGGACAGACCAACAATACTCAAAACACCAAAAATAATGTTCAAATAATTTAAATAAACTAACAAGCCCGAACACCCTATTAAACCTAATAGACTTACAATTCGTACTGTTTTTTTTGAAATAATCCCCTTTGAAAGTGGACGATCAGGTGCAGACAATGAATCTGTATCTGTTTGCCACGTATCTGTTAATGCTTGTCCAAATCCATATCCCAAAAATAATGGAATAAATGATAGCCAAAGTTTTAAATTACTAAACGAAAATTCTCCCAACATAGAAATTCCAGCCAATCCAGCAATTCCTGAAACAAATAACAAATAAGGCCGGCATTGAATAAAATATGCTTTCCAAAATTTGTAACTACATAAAGGATACATACTTTTCATAATATTATATTTAGAATTTATGATTAATTTCCCATAACATAGATTTCCTCAGGGATGACCCTAAAACAGATTTCTTTGCCTAAGCATATTTCACCATCAGTTTCTATGGGAACAAAATCTTGAGGAGTAATGTCTAATGATTTAATTTTAAATGTCTTTTTTTTTGAACTTACTTTAAATTTCCCTTTCATAAGCTCATATAAAGTAACAACCAAATCAAACCTACTCAAATCATCACAATAATTAAGACCAAAAAAATGATCATTGCATTTAATATCTTGCTCATATTTAAGATTTCCAGATATATATGGGCTTTTAATTACTGCTAAGTTAGACAGTTCTATGGCCTTTTTTTCTCCGTTGTATTCTAAAATAGCATCATAGCTTTTATACGTTAATATCGTTTTTAATGCAGCATATAAAATTGCTCCCTGTACCCAATATTGCTTCAGTTTTGCAAGAATTTTATTGGGCTTGTTAAATAAATAATTTGCTTGTGCAGTTATTCCCAAACTCGCATTAATTAAAAAATACTTTGTCGTTTCATTTCCGTTGATATCTTTAAAAGATATAAATCCTAGATCTGTTAATTGATTGTTTTTCCAATCAATTTTAATAGGAATAGAATTAATCCAAGTTTTTGAAGGTTTTACAAAGTCATTGCTAGATCCAAGTGCGATTCCACCTAAAAAAAATTGCTTTTTAAATTTATCTTTTAAATTCATTAATGCATTTAAAACTATATTTATACTACCATCTCCTCCAGCTGAAACAAAACCATCAACACCTTCATTTAAATACATATTTTCTAATGCCTTATCAATATCGTAAGGCGTTTCATATTCAATTATCAAAGTCTTGGCAGGAAAATAATTTAGCACTTCTTTACGAATCCTACTCCATTCTTTTCCAGCGGTTCCTTGTCTGGCGCTTTTGTTTACTAAAATCGCTATTTTAGAAGGTATATTCTTAGACATATTTTTTAAACCAGTTTAATATCAATATGGGCGCTAAAATTAAATCAACTATTAAGGTAATAAAAACAGTGATAGCAACAAATAACCCAAGGGTATAAATCTCCATAAAATCAGAAAGCATTAAAACAGCAAATCCTCCAATAAGGACTACACTAGTTGCTATAATTGCCGCCCCGCATTCTCTAAGAGCCACAAATATAGATTGTTCAATTGTTCTACCTTTTTTACGTTCCCATTGAAATTTACTTAATAAGTGTATTGTATCATCAATAGCAATCACAAATCCAACAGTAAATATAATAGAGGTTGCACCCCGCAATTCAATATTCGTAAAACCCATGATTCCTGCAGTAATAAAGATTGGAATAAAATTCAACAACAAAGTGAGTATTATTAGCATCCAATTTCTGTAGATAAACCCCAAAGTAATGGCCACAATAATGATAGCAATCAATAGCCCATATAACATATTGTTAATGCGTTCTTGATGCGCTCGATCTATAAGATAATCCATTCCCGAAATGCTGACCTCTATCTTTGAAGTATCAATGAATCTTTCTACATTTAAAAGTATTTCTTTATTCTTTTCTGCAACTACTTCCCTTCCAAAATCTTTCATCCTAGTAGAAATTTTATAAATGGTATGATCCTTATTAAATAAGTAATTACTTGTATTAATTGAAGCAAGCATAGAGGTGTACTTTAAAATATCTTTTTTATTTTCTGGGATGGATAATTTTTTTTTCGACTTCGGACTATATATTTTATTCAAATAGCTATAATAAATAATAGGAGATTTAACTGCTGTTAAATAAGGTAAACTATCAAGGTATTGATGAGTTTCAAATATTGATTTAAGTAATTCTGGTTCATTCAAATAATGCCCATCCTTTGCTTTTAAAATCAATTCGAAATTTCTAGAACCACCAGCATTTTTCTCAAAAAATGTATAGTTCCTATGCAACTCACTGTTGTTGGGAATATTCGACAATCTTAAATTATTAGTATTGATTTCAAGAATACCAAAAATTGATACAATCAGTAAAACAACAAAAAAACCAATAATAGACTTTGGATAATTCAACAGAAATTTAATTTTTTCAAAAATTATTCTTGAATACTGATTAAAATAGTTGTTCTTAGAAAATTGGGTAACTTTCTTTGATTCAGAAAAGAAAGAAGACGCTAGAAATAACGTTAAAAAAAAGGCTAACATTACAGCAAATCCTGCTTCTAATCCAAAATTTCGCAATGCTTCCATCGGTGAAATAAACAAAACAAAAAATCCAATCGCGGTTGTAAATGAAGTAATAAAAGTAGTCCAGCCAATTTCTTTAATAGTTATATAGGTGGCATTTTTAGCAGTGGCTCCTTCAAGCCTTTCTTTATCGTATTTAAAAGTCATATGAATAACATCCGAAATTCCAACTATAAGAATAACCACAGGAAAAAGATTTGCCATTATCCCTAAAGGCCTATGAAGAAACGCCATTCCACCTAAAAAAATAAGAAGCGAAACAAAGACAAGTGTTATAGGGAACAGCAAGGCTATCACATTTTTATAGATAACTTTAAGGGCTATTACTAAAAAAAGAAANAACCAAAGTACAAAACTCACTATTTCCTTAGATAAAATTTTCTTAAATGAAAACTCCAAATATTTTTGCCCAATCAAATAAGTGTTGAGTAATGACTCTTTTCTCATCCTATTCAGTGTTTCTAAAAAAAGTGTTGACTCTTCTGTACTCAATCCTTTTTTAGTTGTAATCCATAGGTACATAATAGTTCCTTTATCATTTACAAAATGTTGGGTCAATTCAAAATCTTCAAAAACCTTTTTCCTATAAGAAGTAATATTAGCACTGTCAGATAGATTTAAATAGTGCATCTGAACCACGCCAAATAAAGTCTTGACTGGATAGGTTAAATTTGTCAATCCTTTTATCCTTCTTACACCCGATAATTTACTAACACTATCGATAAATATTGTTACTTTTTTTAAAATGTCATAATTAAATATATCTTCCTCCTCAATGCCGATAACAAGAATGTTTTCATCATTTTCTAATTCATTATTTATGGCTTTATAAAAAATATAGGCTGGATCATTTTCCGGAAGAAATTGAGAAAAGTCTGTTTTAAAAAACAATGAAGGTATAAACCATAGGGAAATAGCCGTTAAAATTATAACAAAAACAAGTGATAAATACCTATATTTAATCAGTTTTTTAATCATAAACATCTTACATCAAGTTCTATATAATCAGTTTTAGCTATTTGAAAAGTACTATGTAAATTGTACTTATAACTATGAATAGAATACCTTTTTAAAAGCTTGTATATTTCAGACTTTTTACTACATACAACCAACAAATAATCAATTTTTTCATTTCGTAAGATAGATAAGGTTGTATTCATTTGTTCCATTGTTGGGGTTCCCTTATACATTAAGGTTGAACAATTGAGGTAATCTCCTACCTCTGGCATTTTAGAAAAGGTTTTATTAAACATAAAACACCATTTATTCAACAAAACCAATAACGGATGAATTCTTATTAGTTTTAAACGATAAATCAAATGTGTTCGCCATACTTTCAAATCTTCTTTTATTGGTAATATATAAGTGTTAATTGTAGCTATTTTACTGGAACAGGTTACTGAAAATACTTCCTGAATTGGTTTTATCCTAGCTTTTTTAAACTGTATATGTGTAGGAATAGTCAAATACAAAAAAGGGTATTTATACAATTTAAAACCAACATTAGCAGCCGAATTAAAAGCAGCTTTATTGCTATCTTTTATAGTGGTAAATAAATACTGAATATTATTTGGTTTACAAAAATTATGATAGCTATATTCAGCCATTTTATTATTAATTCCAAGTCCCTGCCACTCCTTTTTAACTCTAATATCATAGTAATACGCTACATTGCTCTTTTGCCCATTTATTACAAATACTACAAGGGCAACTCCAAGTACTCCCAAAAGCTTTCCATTTTTGTCAACTGTTAAATATATTTGAGATTTATCAAAAGTTAACGCTCGAGTTCTAAAACAATCTCGAATCATTTCTAATTGAATAAATTTACCCTGTGAAGCTTCTTGTTCCAATTCTAGTAAAGCAGCTTCATAAGATTTTGAATAAGGTATTATTTCATAATTTATCTTGTCCATTTTTATGTGCTATATAAACTTTGTACATATTACTAGTTTCAAATTGAGTGAAACTTTCAAATGTAAATCCTAGTTTCACAATTTGTTTAATATGAATATTCTCAATATGATTTCTTAAAAAAGACCGAATAACAAATACAATCGAGGCGTTTTCAATAAAAGCCAAACTTTTAATACATTGCAAAACATATTCGGGTTTTTCAAAACTCAGAATATCTGACATTGAACAGCATATTTTTTGTCCCTTTAATTTCAACTTGTATTTTTTAAGAACATTTAATATACTCTCGTGTTCATAGCTAATTTCAACTTCCTTATTTCTTAACCTTTTCTGAATTGATTTTAAAATATCTGGATTTAAAGATGGTGGTACTGAATCCTTCGACATTTCTTCCAAATGCCCCTTAAAAACAAGATGAGCCATAAAAGAGCCTTTCATTTCTTTTCGATCAATTAATTCTTGAAACGATGTTGAAATTAGGGATACATCTGCTTGATTTCCTACAAATGAAACATCCTTGTTTCCAAATAATTTGAATACTATCTTAATAGAAAAAAAGAATCTAACAAGTCTCCAACGAATAGAGGGAAAATGTGTGTAATCATTATCAAATATTTTATAAAAAGAAGTCCCCAATAATACTTTTAAAAAAGGTCTAATCTTAGCTAAAAAAACTTCATACTGTCCAGCATATAAGATCCCTTTTTCGATCAAAGCTCCTTTCCGATCCCAATATCTTTTTGAAGAAGAGTCAAGTTCCTTGAGACAGTTTTTAAAACAAATTATACGCTCATCAACCCCCATTTTTTTGGATCCAATAAAACCTAAATAATCATTCACATCCAAAACTGTGAGCGCTTGCAATTTTAACTTTAACAACTGTATGGCATCCAAATTTGTATCAACAGCATAAACTTGTTGAATTTGTTGATTGTCTAATAGTGCAATAACACGCTCCCCACTTCCAACGACACAAAAAAGTGTCTCATAATCTTGACTAAATTTTCTTTCGACTGATGAATCTTCGTTAACGTGAGAATACCAAATCATCTTATGCTATTTTTTGCATTTCCCATACCAATTCTAAACATTCAACTAAATAATCAATATCTTTTTTAGTATGATCTGCTGTTAGGCTAATTCGAAATCGTTGTTTATTTATAGGAACAGCCGGAAATTCAATGGCATTAAGAAATATACCCATTTTATCTAGAGCTGAATTTGCAACTCTTATATTCATCCATTCTGGAACTAAAACAGAAATAATAGCTGCCTCCGGACTTGCACATAGTTTAAAATTCGAAAGTTTAGAATTTGCATATTTGGTAATTTCTATCACATTTGTCCTTCTCCATGGTTCTTTTTCAATAAGATCTAAACCTGCTAACATTGCTATTAAAGCTGTTGGAGTTAATGCCGCAGAAAAAACATAAGGACGAGCAAAATATCGAATATAATTTATCAACGATTTATCAGCAGATACAAATCCTCCAGTTTGTGCGAATGCCTTACTAAAGGTTCCTATAATAATACTTACCTCTTTTTCCATATTAAAGTGTTCGGGTGTACCTCCTCCGTGCTCTCCTAGCAACCCAGTTCCGTGGGCATCATCTATAATTGTTATGGCATTGTGTTTTTCCGATAATGCTACAATTTCTGGTATTGGAGCAAGATCACCATCCATAGAGTAAACACCCTCTGCACATATAAATAATTCTTCATGTTTTTCTGGTGCTCGTTTTGTTAAAATGGCATCCAAATGAGCCATATCATTATGTTTAAATACGTCGTATTCTGAATGGTTCATTTTTAAACCATCATAAAGAGAAGCATGACTATACTTATCTATAACAAAGTGATTTTTCTTAGTTGAAAATGAAGAAACCAATCCTAAATTCGCGGCATAACCCGATGAGAAAATAAGCGTATCCTCCTTTTTCTTAAGATTGGAAATTCTTGCCTCTAATTCCTTCATTAACATAGTGTAACCATTTAATAAAGGTGGGCCACCAAGACCAGCACCATATTTCTTCATTCCACGCGTTATCATTTCTAGAATATAAGGGTGATTGGCAAAACCAAGGTAATTATTAGATGCAAACATGAGCATTTCTCGTTGTTCGTTTTTATATGCTCCCTCAATTAATACTTTCCTTCCTGTAGGAGATTGAATAACCCTTCTATACGTTAATTGATTCGAAACTTCTAATTCTTTTAAAATAATATTAATTCCTTTAATTCTATCTTTTAATGATGAACATTTAAACAATTTTGAAAATTTCAGTAAATCATTATTTGCCTTTTCAATAAAATATTGCTGTGCATTCATAACTTCATTTTTTTAATTAAACTTAATAATTCTTCTAAATACTTTTGCAAATTCCCATTAGATATTTTTCCGTATAAATTGGAAATTTCAAAAACATCAATACATTGATCATTTTGTTTACAAAAAGCTCTTTGGGTGGTAATATGCCCAATTCTTAAATAAAGCTGGTTCATTTTTTTTGCGTACGCTTCAAAATCACATACCTTCTTTAATGGAACCGTAAACAATAATTCATATTCTCCATGTGGACCAGCCAAAAATATACTGCTTGGCAGATTATTTGTTTTACAAATTTTTTCACAATTTGAATGTAGAAGCGTTGTTATTGGAATTTCTAATGTAATCCCAACCTTGTTTAACTCCATAATCTGACCTATTGCTGGAAAAAAACCATCACTTGTATCAATGCAACATGAAGCATAATTGCATAATAGTTGCCCCAATTTTAATTGGGCCTTAGGCAAAAATAAACCAGCTTCATTTTTGAAAAGTTTTTGATAAGCATACACGCCTCCTAAACCCATTTTTCCGGAAGTATAAACCACATCTGTTGGATTGCACCCAACTCTTTTTAAATAATTGTTTTGGCAAATCCCTATACCTGTTGAACCAATCTGAAGTTTTGTATTATGGTTAGTATCTCCTCCTAATATGAAACATCCATAGAATCTACATGCATCTGCAATTCCCCTATTCAAATCATCGATGTTCTTTAAATCAAATTCGAGTGGAATTCTTAAATCCAATAATAATCCCAGAACATTAGCTCCTACAGCTGCAAGATCACTAATACTAATAGTAACACCCATCCAGCCTATTTGATAATAATCGGTATAAAGTCCTGAATTTATTTCTTCAACAAGCGCATCATAAGTTACTGCTAGTACTTGGTTGTTTCCAATATCAATTAATTCAGCATCTGATTCAAATATTGAGTTAATTTGATTAGGAGAACGTAAAAAGTCACCGGCTATAAATCTTAGATAATTATTTTCGTTTAATTTTTCTGACATGGTTAATGCGTTTAAAATTATCCAATAGTGGTCGATTGTATTTATTTAAAAATTCTCCAAAACATAAACTGAAAAATATTATGTTTTGTCTTATGGAAGTATTATAAATATACGATTTTATAACTGAATTAAATTTAATTCATCGTTATTTCAGCGTTTTAAAAATCAACTTTTAAACCAACTGTTACATACTTAGAGTTTTCAGAAGTTATGTTCCCAACTCCTACTGTTCCAGTTTCCAAGTAGGCTCTTGCTTTTCTATTGTTTGAACCTGAGACTATTAAAACAGGAATACTTGCAATTGTTACTATACTTCCAACCAAAAAAAGGCCTGTTCCTGCTGCTAAACCCCCATCAGAATCACTATCAAAGAGATCAAAATTGTTCGCCATAATCGCATAGCCTCCAACGGTTGCAGCCAAACCTGTACCCAACAATATCCACCCTGTTGTTTTTTGTTTTTTTGCTTTAAGACTGTAAAAATCATACATATTTTGTGTTGATTGATCAGTTTGCGGTTCCGTAATTTGACTTTGTACCATTTGAAAAGTAAATATTAAAACTAATAATGTTGAGAAAGTGCGTTTCATAGTATTAAAATTTAAGTTATGTTGTAAAACTAAATGGGATTTATAAAATGAGTGTCCGAAATAATAAGATGATGATAAATTCGGACAATTTTTTTTTAATTGTTTGAATGGCTCTAAATGAAATTATTTTAAATTTAAAATGTGCAATTAATGATTAAAAATATTAGTTTCTACCAATACCTGGAGAAGCGCCGGTAATCCAAATGGTTTTATCTTTAAAGTTTGTATTCATAAAAACAATTATTTTTTCCGATTCATTGAATAAGTCTGTATTTCATCAAAATGCATTAGATAATTTTTTGAATCTCCATTAATCAAGAAAGTTTCTTTTTTCATACTCACAACTGCTCCAACAACAGTTCCCGCAATTCCTAACCCAACAGCCCAACTTGCTGCCTTTTCACCTGCGGTCGTTCCCTCTAAAGTGTAAGTGTAAGAGCCAAGATAAGGGAAAAACCCATCAACCGTTTTGTCAGGGTCATCTCCACTCGCCAATCCAATTACAAGTCCTGTGGCTACCCCTGTCGCTGCACCTATCGCTGCTCCACTACCTACTTTCCCTTTCCTTCTTATTTTTATTTTATAAATATCTTTAATATTAACAATAATTTCTGAGTCCTTTTTTCCAATGATTCTCAAAGATTCATCATTTGCCTCCAATAAAATTCCTTTAATCACCTTTGAGTTATCAATTTTTGATACCCAAAATTTATAAACTTTAAATTTCTTATTTTGTTCTTGTGCAAACAAAACGTTTAAGGAACATAACAAAATAATTACTGAGAGTTTAATTTTTTTCATGATTTTAATTTTAAGTTAAACATTATCTAAAACTACTAATGTAAAAACCTTTAAATGTCCGAAATAATAAGATTATGATAAATCCGGACAATTTTTAATTAATTGTTTGAATGCATGTGAATGAAATAATTTTTTATTTAGAATGTGGAAGTAGCTACAATAATAAAAATTATTTAGGAAAAGTCAAATAATTTTACCCGTACTGCTAATCCAATTTAAAGTGTCTTCAATAGCTTCATCAGTAGTTTTAAAATTCATTTGAAATTCATTTTTAGCTTTATTATTTGAATAGAAAGTATTGATGCATAAAGTTTTTAAATTGGAAGAAGAAATTGTAGTTCTAATTCCAAGTAGCCTTAAACCATCACCAAAAAAACCAATAGTTAAGAGTATAAATTTTGGTATTTTTATTAATATGGGTTTTCTTTTTATTTTTGTTCGTAATTTTTCAAAAAACTGCTTAAAAGAAAGATTTTCATTAGTTAATAAATAAGCTTCACCATTTCTCCCTTTTTCAAGGGCACATACTATTCCTTTTGAGACATCATTAACATGTATAAAACTTTTTCCTCCTGGGGGATAAAACAATACATAATTTTTTAAACCCATTAAAATTATTTTACCAGAAGTAGGTTTTGAATCAAATGGGCCCAGCATAAAAGAAGGGTTTACAACTACAACTTCTATTCTTTTAGAATTTGACAAAATAATATTTTGTCCTTCCAATTTACTGATGGAATAAAAAGATTTATCGAAAGGTTCTTTAATAGTTACCGTTTCATCTCCTAAATTCTTCAATGTACCAAACCCGAAAACATTTGCTGTACTTACATAAATTAACTTTTTAACTTTATTGCTTATGGCAGATTTCAAAATATTTCTAGTTCCAATTACATTTATAAACTCATACTCTTTGTATTTTAACAATTTGGGGTC
>BS_KBA_SWE02_21mDRAFT_10000843_pt1 | contig 11568 bp, 9 predicted proteins | sample BalSeasSWE02_21m_FD_9196 | JGI IMG/M metagenome (IMG submission 9196)
CGGCATATTCAATAACGCCGAAAAACCCGCGCCTGTTGTAGAACTTTCAACCGGAGAAAAAGCTGAACTTACCAGTTCGGGCTATACAAAATACAGAACTGCGCCGAACAGAGAAGACAGAGCAAAAGTATTCAAAGCTTTCTTCGAAAGTTACGGTGAATTTGAGATGACGATTGGTGAAATGCTTACAGGCCATGTTAAGGGCGACTATGTATATTCAAAGGTTAAAAAATTCGGAAGCGCCCTGGAAGCATCATTGAACAACAATAATATTCCTACAAGCGTGTACGCAAATTTAATTATAGAAATTAATAACAGCCTCCCTACTCTTCACAGATATCTGAAGCTTAAGAAGAGAATGCTGGGATATGACGAAATGCATTATTATGATTTGTACACGTCTATGGTCGACAAGGTGGATTTGAATTTTACAGTCGATGAGGGACAGGAGATGATACTCAAGGGATTGGTTCCATTAGGCGAAGATTATAATAATGTATTAAAAGAATCTTTTGAGAACAGGTGGATCGATTACTATCCCAACCCGGGTAAAAGAAGCGGTGCTTATTCGAGCGGATCAGCTTATGGAGTTCACCCTTATATTCTAATGAACTGGACTGATGACTTTAATTCTTTATCTACACTGGCCCATGAGCTGGGACATACAATGCACTCTTATCTTTCAAACACCAATCAGGAATTTGCGAACTCAAATTATTCGATTTTTGTTGCCGAAATTGCGTCAACATGCAACGAAAATCTTTTGATGGATTACATGGTAAAAAATATCGAGTCTGATCAGGAGAAACTGTTCCTGCTCGGGAGTTATCTTGATAATTTAAGAACAACTTTATTCAGACAGGTTTCATTTGCAGAATTTGAATGGGAAATTCACAAGAAGATAGAAGCGAGTGAACCATTGAATGGTAAAATAATGAGCGAAATGTATTTCGATATTGTAAAAAAATATTATGGACATGATGAAGGTATTTGTGTAGTTGATGACTACATTCGCTATGAATGGGCCTTCATTCCTCATTTTTATTATAACTATTATGTTTACCAGTATTCGACTTCGATTATATACGCTACTGCATTTGCAGAGAAGATCATTAATGCACAGCCTCAGGTGTTAAATGCAGGTGAGATGGGTAATATGGTTAATCCGGCAGTTGAAGAATATTTCAAAATTCTTACCGGCGGCAGTTCACAATATCCTATTGATCTGATTAAAGATGCAGGTCTCGATCCCCTGTCTCCCGAACCGTTTGAGTTAACAATGAACAAAATGAACAGAACTATGGATTTGATAGAAGAAATTTTAGCGAAATAGTATTAATTATTCTGATATTCATAAAAAAAGCCCGGCAGAAAATCTGTCGGGCTTTTTTATTAACGTGATATTAACTTTTAATATATGATTCTTCAATATGTTTAATGTAATTCTCTGCGCCGCCCTGCTGATATCCCGTCTGTCGAACAACATTACCATCACTGTCCATTAGAAGAATTGTCGGAAATCCTCTAATCCCAAATTTTTGAGCAAGACCATTATTATATTCCTGCTCATTTTGCGGCAGCTGCTTCTTTCTCGGGAAATCAAGTTTTACCAGAACCAGGTTTTCATTTGCATATTTTCCAAACTCGTCTTTACTGAAGACTTCATCAGTCAGTCTCATGCACCAGACACACCAGTCCGATCCGGTAAAATTAACGAGTATGTTTTTATTCTCTTCCTTTGCGACTTTTACGGCTTCTTCTAAATTTATATACCAGCTCAGTGTATCGCTCTTTGGCTCTTCCAGTCTCTGGGCACAACCAACCGAGTTTAAAAACAACAAAGCTGTGAACAATATCATTAACTTTTTCATATTTCAATCCTGTATATTATTTGAAAATCTAATTTTTTCTTCCGGTAAGATGCAGCAACCGGTGAAAAGGTTCTGTCGTTAATAAGACAAATTATCAATTACAGCGTAAAATTACAGATTATTATTAAAAAATTGGGGATTTTTCTGAACAAATGAGATAGAGCCTGCTTCCATTTTATAGAATTTCTCTTAGTGGAGTACTATTAATCTGTTGAAACTGAGAAATATATTATTTAGTTTCGAACAAACGAGGTCAATATGAAACAGATAATTTTACTATTAGCAGTTTCCTTATTATTACTTGCTATTACCACTTCTGCCCAGGATACAGATAAAAAAGCAGCATATTTTTCAGCAAATATGAGTACATATAATTCTCCGCAGAGTAATGGTCCATCCCGTAATGAAGGGGGAACCCGTATTGGCGGCGGCCTGGGATTTGGAATTAATCTATTTCACAATGTTTATTTCTACGGTAAAGCTACATATGTAGCCAAGTCAAATTATACCGGAATTTATGACAATAACTACTACAGAACTGAAGTTAATATTTCCGAAAATCTTTCCATGGTTAATGCTTCCATGGCACAGCTTGTCGTTAATGGCGGGATTCAGTACAATGTAATATTGTCGAAAGAATTGACGATTGGGGTTTTAGGCGGTATCACTTACTCACTCGTGGATCAGGAGGCGAGACTTTTCAGCGGGGAGTTAGTGCAGAAAATTGACTATCAGAGTTTTTACGGATATTTCGGCGGCGCAAGTGTAGAAAAGAGTTTTAAGAACAGCGACTTTTCCATGTTTGCAGAAGCAATCTATAATTACATTGACGATAAATCTGCTTATTTCAGAAATGTATTCAGCGGTATGAATTTTACTATCGGGGGACGCTATTATTTTGTCGGTCAGTAAAAATACTTTGTAATTTCAAATCTTATCAGCGATCTATTTTATCAATCACTTCAGCGCAAAATCAACCGCAGCCTGCGAATGAATATCGGTAGTGTCAAACAACGGTATATCAACGTCGGACTGTTTAATAATCAACGGGATTTCAGTACAGCCCAGAACAATCCCTTCAGCTCCGGCTGATTTTAAATTTTCAATTATTTCAAGAAACTTCCTTTTGCTTTGGTCTTTAAAAACACTTTTCAAAAGTTCATCGAATATACAGCTATGTATAAATTCCCTTTCTCTATCCGAAGGTATAATTGTGTCAATGCCTGATTCGGCTAATTTATCTTTGTAAAAATTCTTCTCCATCGTAAACTTTGTTCCAAGTAATCCCACCTTTGTCAGATTACTCTTTCCTATCTCCCGGGCAGTTGCTTCAGCAATATGTACTATGGGCACTGAAATTTCTTTCTGAAGTTCATCAGCATACATATGCAGGGTATTGGCACAGAGTATAATACAATCAGAGCCAGCAGTTATTATTTTTCCTGAAGCATCAAGAACAAGCTTATAAATCTCGTTCAAATCATCACTTTGGACATGAGAATAAATTTCGCCATAATTAAATGAGTACAGGACACACCTGGCAAAATTTAATTCGCCCAATCCGGCATTCACTTTTTCATTTATTAATCTGTAATATTCAGCAGTGGATTCCCATCCTGTGCCGCCAATAAGTCCAATAATTTTCATAAGACCTCTGAAAATTGTTTTTCATTAAACCCGTTTTCAAAGTTAATAATTTGAAGAAAGTAAATAAATTATTTTACCCACACCGTAATTGTATGAAAAATATTTTTGTGGAGATACTTTCAAATATTCTGTTCTGATATAATTCAACACATAAAGATCCGACAAAGCACAATTCTCTCTCCTAATATAGATAATATAAAGAATGGTAGTTTTTAGTGAGAGCGCTCTTACTCTTGTTGAGTAAGGAGAATGTTTGCCGGGATGAATATGTACAAATCTCTTCGAATCATTTCCATGTCTTAAAACCCACCTTGAGGAATCTGATAATTCTACGGTTCTGTAATCTCCGCCGTCTGCTGCCAGAAATTCTTTATATCGGTTTATTGTTAATGATTGTTCAGCCTTCAGATAATCAATTATTTCACCTGATATCTCCGAAGGACTTAAAGATCCATAATATAAATCAATTAATGAGTGTCCTAAATATTTCAACTCATCCGCAATATTTTCAAAAGAATCATTACCGGCAGATTTTTGGTCTATATAATAGCTGATAAACCCGGCGTCGTGTTTATATATGTTGTAAAGAATTGGTTCAGAATATATAAAATCAAATTTTTCACGCATAGTTTTTATATGTCACAGTGATCAAAACGGGAGGAATGAAATTTAAAGCCCAAATATTTTTATCGCAACGCCGCTGAAGAGGATTAGAAATCCTGCGAATGCGTGCGAGTATCTCTCAAAACTCTTTACAGGAACGAAACTTAAACCATAGATAGAGAACATAACTATTGCAAGCATGGTGCAAATAGTAGCTATTGAAAATATCAGGACCACTATGGCTAAGCCCGAGAAACTTAATGCTGCCGAAGGATATATCAGTATTGGTATTAAAGCTTCACACGGGCCGAAGACGAAAATAGTAAATAATATCCAGGGAGTAAGGCTTACTACCTTTTCATCTTCATGAACATGTGCATGATCCCCGCTATGCGTATGTTTATGTGTGTGAACATCATCCTCGGTATGTGCATGCCAGTGAGCATGAGGCTTGTTGTTATAAGCTCTTCTTACACCCCAGATGAAGTATATTAATCCGAAACTGATTAAAGCCCAGCTTGCAATATCTCCCCGGAAAGATTCTATTGCCTCCAGCTTGTTAAGTGCAAGACCGAGAGAAATTCCAATAAGTCCCAGTACAATTGATCCGAGAACATGACCGATGCCGCATAGTAGTGTAATTATAAAAGTCTTTAACCTGCTCCACCTGCCTGCTTTCGACATTACAATAAACGGAATGTAATGATCCGGTCCCAGAATTGTATGTACAATTCCGATGGAAGCCGCAGTTAAAGATAATATGATAATATCACTATTCATGTTCATTCAGACGAAAATTATTGTTTGAAATTTAACTAACATAATAACAACTTGTTACTGCTGTAAACTGAATTTACTTTCTCAGAAAGTTTTAAATAGCGCTGGGTTAGAGAGGGGTATGAGTATCTGAATTTTTTAAACTTTGCAGAGACGAGATATCTAAAGTGTATGGCCATCCTCACAACCGGACAGTTCCAGAAATTACTCGGAATAATATATGGCAGGAAAAAAATAATTTTGGGCAATATGCCGGGCTGCAATTATTCTAGTCGCTTACAAAAGGATTTATTGTACTCCATTCATCAAAACACAAAAGGTAAGATAACAGTTTCAGTTTTGTTTTCCCCCAAAGAAGGAATTGGTGATTACAATTCCGAATCTCTCCTTGAAATAAAAAATCCTTAAAATAAATTACTTCAAAGTGATAATCTTTAATTGTGCTTTACTCCGAGCTGATTGTCAACATCATCCAAATATTTAATGCATCTTTCAGCCAGAGCTTCATTGTGATTCTTAATCTGGTCCTCAGCGAATTCGGATAAATACTTTTTAAGATTCAAATAATTACTTCTGTGTTTAATATATTCGCTTGAAAATTTTACCTCTTCCCTCTCAGCACTAGCATGAATGTACGGATTTTCAATTTCCTCATTTGAGAGTCCCGTTAATTTAGGATTAAGAAGAGATCTGGGAATGAAAGAAATATTTATTCTCATTTTGCCCTCAATAATATTAGGGGAGTTAAGTTTGAATATATGTAAATTCACAAAATAGTTCAAAGAGATTTTTGTCCGATTTAACTTAATGTGGATATATTATCCTCATTCGGCTAACTTTTTAAATCTCCCGATAAACTCGGTTAGTAAATCTGTATTCCATTCGGGGAAGTTGTTTTTAACATTTTCCAATTTTGCGACGGCATCTTTAAAATTCCTTTCGTTAACCAGTTCGAACGCTTCTCCAAACATAAATTCAGGAGATCCCATAATACTGGATAATTCAATTTCATTCTGCCTTAAATCATTTCTCAACTTTTGATTTTCTTCAGAATAGAATTCACATCCAGCCATTTGTAATAGCAGTAAAATTACAATTATCTTTTTCAAGACACCCTCTCCTATTATAAGTAAGCTAAATTCCGCTTTATTTAAATCTGATAAGCAGAATGCAATTTAATACTCAATAATCCAAAATGGAAAAACATTAATTTTATTTCTCAATTATAGCAACCTTTTACGAACTTTCTCGTCTTAACAAATACACAAACCGATATAATAGGGGGGGTCTTATGTTTCGGTTAACAATAATAGTATTTCTACTATTACACACAATCATATTTTCACAATCCCCCGGGAAGCAATTGTCTGAAAAGGATATTGGCAATTTAATTCTATGTGTTGAATCAGAAAATGCCGGTGTACGCTCCTGGGGAGTATTTTTCGCAGGCAAGTATCAGGTTGAGGAAACTGTGATTCCTCTGCTGAAGGTACTTCACGAAGATACTGATGAGGCTATCCGCAAACTTGCAGTACATTCATTATTCAGAATCGGGGATACCAGAGGTATTTTTGCCATAAAAGGATCTGCGAAATTCGATGAGTCTGAGGAAGTACGTAAACTCTGCATGTCTCTTGCATACTCTACTAACCTGAGGCTTTTGCCGGGAGAGAATAATTAAAATATAGGCGGTCGGATATTTTAGCAAGGCTGCTTTTTATTGTAATGATATGAAGGGAGTCAGGTCATCAAATGCATTGTAACAATTTGTTTTGGCAATCAGTTTTAAGCTATGAATTATGAGTTGTTTGTAATAGTGCAAGATATATTTGACTTATTTTACTTTTATAACCATAAGTGATATATCATCTTCCTGCTCTGCGTTTCCTCTCCATGAATCAATTGTTGCGAGAATTGATTCAACAATTTCCTGAGGGTTCTTATTATGCAATATTTCAGCGAAATTATCTTTGAACCTGGGATAATCGTACATTTCTTCTTTTTCGTTCATTTGCTCGGGCAGTCCATCAGAGAATAGCAGAATCACATCGCCAGGATTAAGATCCTTTTCAATGCTATTATAGAACGGCAGCTTAGACATAGCACCCAGAGGCATACCTTCAACCAGTAATTCTTCTACTTCCCCGCTATTGCTATTATAATAATAAAGCGGCGGCATTCCGGCACTCGAATAGCTAAGTTTAAATTCATTGATTTTAAGGAAAGAGAATGCCATCAGTATTCTTCCAAGTTTTATTTCCTTTATTGCTTTGGTGCATTGTTCAAAAAAAGTTTTAATTTTATAGCTGCCGCCATGAAGTGTGAAAAATCCTTTCATAAGTGTGACCATTGTACCTGCCTGAAGTCCGTGCCCGGTCGCATCACCGAAGGCGATATTAAATGTACCGTCCTCCCCAACCAAATAATCGTAATAGTCTCCGCCCACTTCAGTGGCAGTTCTCATATAAGCTGATAGCTCCAGATGTTCGAGTTCAGGAGTTTCTTTTGGAAGCATAGACAGCTGAAGTGCTCTGGCTTCTTCCAGTTCTTTTGTTTTCCTCTCATTCTCAATCTCGAGGGCACGGGTCTCAGCCTCAAATGTTTTTACAAGCAGTTTGCCCTCGCGAATTGCAGCTTCCTGCTCTTTCCTCCTCGTCTCAATACGGCGTATAGTTAACAGGATACTTGCTATAGCAAGTAAATATGCCGCATAAGCAAAATTAGTTTTCCACCAGGGCGGAGTGACATCTATATATAGATTTTTACCTTGGCTGTTCCACAAGCCCTCATTATTGGAACCTGTCACACTCAGTATATATTCTCCCGCAGACAGGTTAGTGAATGTAACTGAATGCTCGTTACCAAGCTGTATCCAGTTTTCGTTAAATCCCTCCAGTTTATACCGGTATTGATTCATACTATTATTTTGATAACTAAGTGCAGAAAATCCAAGATTAATTATATTGTCTTTATATGATAAAAATAATGTATCAATTACCGATATTCCTTTTTCGATAATAGGTTTACCCTCTTCATCATCAGTGTTATACCTGCTATATTCCGTAAATTCAATAGGCGGTTCAATCAGGTTTTCTTTGATATTGTCGGGGTGAAAAATCGTTACTCCATCCAGCCCGCCGAAGAGAAGCCTGCCTGTTTTGCGGTCAGCTGCAAAAGAGTTCTGGTTAAATTCGTTTCCCTGCAGCCCGTCGTGACTTGTATAGTTTTTAAATGTTTCGGCAATTGGATCAAATTTTGAAATGCCGTTATTGGTACTCATCCATAGATAACCATTACTATCCTCCAATATCCCATAAACATTCTCATTGGCAAGGCCGTCGGCTTCATGATAACTCTTAAACGTTCCGGAATCTCTAAAGAATCTGTTAAGTCCGCCTGTCGTACCGAACCACATATTATGATTACTGTCTTCAAAAATTCTTACTACATTATCGCTGCTTATACTGGTAGAGTCGTTCGGAATATTCTTATAATGAATGAATGTTTCACTATCCTTATCGAAAACGCTAACACCATTTCCAAATGTTCCGATCCAGAGAATACCTTTATAGTCTTCAAATACAGACCAGGTTTTATTGGAACTGATCGAGGTGGTATCATTTTCGTCGTGTTTATATGTAGTAAATAGGCCTGTCTTTCTATCGAACCTGTTCAGCCCTCCGGAATTAGTTCCTATCCACATGATCCCCTGTTTATCCTCCACTATAGAATATATACTGCTGTCAGAGAGTGAATTTGCATTATCAGGTTCACACTTGTAGTGGGTAAAAGTCTCTGTTTTGGGGTTGAAAATATCCAATCCACTACTAAATGTTCCTAACCATAATAATCCGTAGCTATCCTCAGAAATAATATGCACGTTATTATCAATTAGAGAATTTGGATTAGATTTACTATGCCTAAAATTTTTAAAGAATTTATTTTGGTAATCGAATTTATCCAGTCCCCCTTCGCTGGTTCCAATCCAGTAATTCCCGGATCTATCAACATGAATTGAGTTGACATTATTAGATGATATGCTTTTTTCGTCAGCATTATATATATAATTTTCGAATGCCAGAGTAGAGTGATGAAAATAATTCAAACCTCCGTTATTTGTCCCAATCCAAATAACTCCTCCTCTATCTTCAAAAATGGAAAAAATCCAGTTATCACTTATACTTGTCGGATCTAATGCGTCAAATTTATAACTCGTGAATTTTCCCGTGTACATATCTAAATGATTTAATCCTCCCTCCTTTGTCCCGATCCACATATTGCCGCGGCTGTCCTGAAACACGGGCCATATCCAGTTGTCGCTTATACTTTGGGGATTTGCAGGATCATTTTTGTATCTGATAAAATTACCACTTTTGTTTTCATACATATTCAATCCGTCTCTTGTACCAACCCAAATATTTCCGTCCCCATCTTCCATAACGGAAAAAACTCTATTGTCACTAATACTAAATGGATCATTATTATTATGTAAGAAAACTTTAGGTTCATGGGTAACGGGGTTTTCCTTTTTCAACCCTGATGGAGTGCTTAATTCTCCAGACCATCTGATATTATTTGAATCATTATAAAAGGCGAGAACTGAATTTGATTTGCATTTATTCAGGTCAATGCTATCACGGGAAATAATAGAAAAAGATTCGCTCAGTGGATTATACTGATGCAGTTTACCCGAGATAGTTTCTATATACAGATCACCATTATTGTTTTCATAAATTGAAAAAATGAAATTGTCGCTAAGACTTTCCAAATTACCCGGTTCATTTTTAAATACTTTAAAATTATATCCGTCATAACGGTTCAATCCGTCCTGGGTACCGAACCACATAAATCCACGGATATCTTGATAAATACAAGTGACAGCTGAATTAGAAAGCCCATGTTGTGTAGAAAGTCTGTTAAACTTTATTTTACCCATGGGGTATGATAGGGTCGAAGCAAAAAGAATAAAGATTACTAATCCCTGAAGCCTCAATAAAAATGAATGCATAAACTACCAGACTGCTATGTTTTTGTTAATTCCACTTCAATAATTGTAAATATAGCAAATTAGATTGATTGAGATTTAATAAACCGGCCTCACTGGGAGGCCGGTAATAATTTATTTAAGAAGCATAAGTTTCATTGTTTTAGCAAAACTATTGCTGATAATTCTGTAGAAGTATACACCACTCGCTAATCCGCCGGCGTTCCATGCAACTTGATGGTAACCTGCCATCATCTCTTCATCAACCAAGACTGCAACTTTATTGCCAAGCATATCGTATACTTCCAGTTTAACGCTGCTGTTTGCCGGCAGTTGATAATTTATAATTGTTGAAGGATTGAAAGGATTCGGGTAGTTCTGTTCCATATCATATTCATTTGGTATGCTGCTCGCTATTTCAACAACATCTTTTCTCAATTTCGCACCCATCATGTTTTGAGCATGTTTCCATGAGTTTGTAAAGTGGTTGATGGAATTAATGTAATTACCTTTCAAGTATTCTCTTACTCCTTTGCCATGTTCTTCAGTGGCATTTTTGAAAGATTCATCACAGTTGGAGACAGTACAATTATCCAAAGCAATTTCGAGTTCAAAACTTGCAAGTTTATAAGATGCTTCTTTAAGGTGGAATATTACCTCGGCAATCTCCTCTCCAAAATCAGCATTCACAAGCTGTGCATTAACTAAATTCACAATATTGGTAACATCATCGAAGAAACCGTAACCCGTACTACCGTCATATAAATTGATATCGGTTTCAAAATATCTTTCATATATGTCATTACCTTTTTTATCGGGTGCAAAAAATGCCAATGCCTTAGTTATTGCACTCAAAGTTTTTCTATCAAGTGTACATGATTGATTATTCGGACAATATTCATTGAGAATATCATTCAATATTCTTTCCGCCTCCATGACATGAAGTTTGGCAGTCCAGTCCTTGACTTCTTCAGCCGGAGATACATATACCGAATGTTCGGCAGTGATCACGTATTCTCCGTTATTATAATTTGAAGTATTCCCGTCATCAACATAATCTGATGCTACAACTACAATGTCGTAACTTCCGAGTTCGGTAGCAGTAAAACTTCCAAAATAGATTCCATCTCCCTGGTGCACTAATTGTCCGGCATCGTCACCAAGTCCCGGAACGCTCACTTTAACAACTACAAGAGCGTCTTCTATCGGATCACCAACTGTTTCAGTATGCTCTGTTAAACTGCTCGATTCACCACCCTGATACAGTCTCGCTGTTATTTCTACAATTACGGGTAAAGGATTTCCAGCCCCATCATAAGTAACATAATATCTTTCCTGATTCGTATTCACTTCTAGAATCATATCCGACTCGTTTGCCATATAGACTCTTATAGGTTCGGGTTCAATAGGAGCCTCGTCTTCTAATATTACATAAGTCCATGCGCCTTTAGTAGGGTTGTTCACACGGAAGGTTTTGTATGGTGAACCTGAACCATTTTGATACCCGTCAATAAAATCAACATCATACCCTTGATTATTAGTTGCGGTTATACCATCATTTATATAGTCTGTTTTTCCAGGAGGCATTAGTACTAGTGAATATTCACTTCCCTGCCATGAGAGACCCATTTCCAGTGTGCCGCCCTGCCATGAGAGTCCGCCCTGCCACGAGAGCCCACCCTGCCA
>BS_KBA_SWE02_21mDRAFT_10000844_pt1 | contig 11549 bp, 6 predicted proteins | sample BalSeasSWE02_21m_FD_9196 | JGI IMG/M metagenome (IMG submission 9196)
GAGTGCAATAAGAATTATTGCGCCTGGCGGCGCGTAGCGGCGCAATAATTCTTATTGCACTCCAGAGGGTACGTACAATGTTATATGAATTTTACTATAAAGCACACCTGGTACGCTTAAACTTTGACCTTCCCAACCTACGCACTTTAAACAAGGTGAAGTATGATACAAACCACTAAAACTCCCTCATTCAGTTGTTTTATGCTGGGTGAAACCAGTTTACTTATCCGTTGCGCCGAATATTGGTTAAAACAAGGAGGACATATTCAGGGGATTTTTTCTCCTGATGCAGAAGTCATGGTTTGGGCCGAACACCATGAGTTGAATTGCTTTGCGCACTCATCCGCGTTGCTTTCTGCGCTGCACAATCAAAGTTTCGATTACCTTTTCAGCATTGTCAATGGCTGGGTAATTCCGGCAGAGATTCTAAAATTACCGCGCAAAGCCGCGATTAATTTTCACGATTCGTTATTGCCGCGTTATGCCGGTGTGCATTCAACCACACATGCGTTGCGTCTGGGAGAACAACAGCACGGCGTGACCTGGCATGAAATGGCGGCAGGCATTGACAGCGGCGATATTTTGCAACAAGTGCCGGTTGACATCACGCCGGATGACACGGCCTTGAGTTTGAATTTGAAATGCTATGCCGCCGCCTATGGCGCGTTTGTTGAACTGGTTCAAGCACTGCACGAAAACCGCCTGCAACCGCTCAAACAAGACCTCAGCCAGCGCAGTTATTACGGTTTGTGGCATCGCCCCGAAGCGGCTTGCGCGTTCAATTGGGCTGAACCCGCCGAGCGCCTGGATGCGTTGGCACGGTCGCTGAACCTGGGCACTTACCGCAATGCGGTCGGCTTGCCCAAATTGACTGCCGGCGGGCAGGTGTTCATTCCGCTTAAAACCAAAGTCTTGGACCAGGTTTCTCAGCAACCGCCTGGCACACTGCTGGCGCTACACGACGGCGCTTTACAAATTGCCACGGCAAGCAAAGACTTGGCGGTTGGGCAATTGCTGTCTGTAACTGGCGACAACCTGCCCGCCGCCGCGTGGTTGGAACGCTGTGACCTGTCTATCGGCGCACGGCTGGCCTCGCCCACTGCGCAACAGTGGCAAGATTTAACCAACCTGGATGCGCGTTATTGCCGCCACGAGCCGTATTGGACGCGCCAATTAGCCGCTTTAACACCACTCACGCCGTTTTTTCAACAGGATGCCTCTGGCAAGGCCGCGCGTGTGCAAATAAATTACCCGCCAAGCTGCGACGCGGCGTTTTTAACCTTGGCATTCGCCGTTTTGCAGGCGCGTTTAAGCCAAAGCGATACTGTCAGTTTTGGTTTTGGGTATCCGTCTTTGGCGAGTTCCATTGCCGGTTATGAAGATTATTTTGCGCAACGCATTCCCTTGACTCTCCAGATTGACACGGCGCAAACCTTTGCCCAGGTGCGCCAGACATTTGCGCAAACATTGGAAAAAATTCAAGCTAAAGGTAGCTATTTGCAGGATTTGGCGTTGCGCGAACCTGGGTTGAAAGGCAAGACCACATTGGCCGAATTGCCGGCCATGGTCTGGCTGGAAGCGGGACAGGATGCTATGGACGACACCGTGATTGGGATTGCCAGCCACGGCGGGCGTGTGTCTTGGCCGGCGGCCTGGCAAGCGTTGGCCGGGCATTTTCAGCAATTGCTCACAGCGCTTGTCGATTACCCTAACTTACCGCTTGGCCAATTGCCGCTGTTGGAGGCACAGGCAATTGCGCAACTTCAGGCATGGAACAGCGCAACAGTTGACTATCCACACTCTCAAACCGTGGTGGACTGGTTTGAGCAACAGGTTGCGCAAACGCCGGACGCGATTGCGTTACGCTGTGAAAATGACAGTCTCAGCTATGCCGAACTGAATCTTAAAAGTAACCAACTGGCACACTATTTACTCAGCTTGGGCAGTGGCAATGCAGATACGCTGGTGGCGATTTGCCTGGAACGCTCGCCGGCCATGCTGGTCAGCGTGTTGGCGGTGCTTAAAACGGGCGCGGCTTATGTGCCCCTTGACCCCGCCTATCCCCAAGCACGCATCCTGGCGATGTTGCAAGATAGCCGTGCGCCTTTGCTGTTGAGCCAAAGCGTTTTACGTCCGCGCTTGCCGCTGGCAGAATTGGCACACCCATACCAGCTCGTGTGTGTGGATGAAATCGCTTTGGACACGCAACCGGTAAGCAATCCTGCGCTGAACATTCAACCAGGCCATTTAGCCTATGTGATTTATACCTCCGGCTCCACTGGTACGCCGAAAGGTGTAATGGTCGAACATCGCGCGTTGGCACTACATCTCCAGGCGGTTTTGCAACATTATCAACCCACTGCGGATGATAAGGTGTTGCAATTTGCCTCCTTGAGCTTTGACATTTCGCTAGAGCAACTGTTCAGCGCCTGGCTACGTGGCGGTTGCGTGGTACTGGTCAAGCGTAGCCTGTTGCCGCCGGCGGAGTTGCGGGCCTTGCTGCAAACCCAGGCAGTGACGATTGCCGACATCCCGCCCGCGTATTGGCAAGAAATGCTGGCAATTGACACGCTCGCGCAGGATTTAGCGGCCTTGCGCATGCTGATTCTGGGTGGCGAAGCCGTGCCTTCCGGCCTAGCGCAGCAAACACGCACCCGTTTTCCGGCGTTGACGATTTTTAACGCCTACGGCCCCACCGAAGCGGTGATTACTCCGGCCTTGTACCGCCTGCCTGGCACGTTGTCAGCGCACACTGCGCCTTATGTCTCGATTGGCCGAGCGCGCGCCAATACCCGCGTATACATCCTTGACGCACGCCAGCAACCGTTGCCGCTGGGCATAGCGGGCGAACTCTGCATTGCCGGTGATGGCTTGGCACGCGGCTATCTCAATGCACCCGCCTTGACCGCCGAAAAATTCCTGGAAATTGAACTATTTGGCCGGGCCGAACGCATCTACACCACCGGCGATTTGGCGTGCTGGCTACCCAATGGCACGCTCGATTTCCTCGGACGCCTTGACCATCAAATTAAATTGCGCGGCTATCGCATTGATTTGGGAGAGATTGAGGCTGTGCTACGGGCGCATCCGGCAGTGCAGGAAGCGGTGGTGGTGGTATATGCCAAACACACCCAGAAGCGCCTGATTGCGTATTTGACTCTGGCTGGTGGCGCCGATGCCAGCGGTGTCATCGCCGCGCTCAAAGCTGGCCTGGCGGCGCGTTTGCCCAATTACATGCAGCCCAGCCAGTTGACCGTGCTGGAGCGCCTGCCGCTGATGCCCAACGGCAAAATTGACCGCAACGCCCTGGCCGCGCTGGCGCCGGACAGCCTGGCAGACAACTATGTGGCGCCGGTCTCCGCGCGTGAACAAGAACTCGCTAAAATTTGGCAAAACGCTCTGGAAATAGAACGCATTGGCGTGCTGGATGATTTTTTTGATTTGGGCGGAAATTCGCTACTTGGATTGCGCCTGATATCTGAATTACAAACTGTTTTCAATCTTCAACTCGGCATTCATGATTTATTTGAAATGCCCAACATCAGAGCCATGGCAAACGCGCTTGAACACCATAGTTCAGAATCCGCCAAACCAACTTCTATTCAACCAGTGCCGCGTGATGGCCAGTTATTCCCTGTGGTATTGGAAGTAGAAAGCCTGTTTCAAATGTTCACGGCATTTGGCATGGAAGATCAATTATTCTGGATGCCATTTCATCTTTACGGAAAACTTGACCGCAACGCATTGCAAAAAGCCTTTGATGCGATGATACAACGCCATGAACCATTGAGAACCCGTTTGTCTCTTGAACATCAGCAAGTCTGGCAACGCATTGAACCTTTCCAGTCTTTAGAGATTCCACTGTTGGATTTCAGCACCCTGGAGGTTGCGCAACAACGCGATAAAATCGTCACATTCTTTTCTGAAGCGCGCTTCAAAACCATCAAACCCGGTTATATGATTGACAGTGTGTTAATCAAACTGGGCGAACAAGAGCATATTTTTGCGTATTGTATTCATTACTTTAGTTTTGATGATCAAGCCATCACGTTGTTTAACCAGGAATTCTCTGCGTATTACCAGGGTTTTCACCAACAACTCCCCGTGATTTTGCCAGAATTGCCGGTTCAATATGCCGATTATGCGGTGTGGATACATGAGCATTTCGCTAAAACCGGCAATGACCCCTTGTACGGCGCAGAGCCACTGGCGCAATTTAAAGGCTCGCAATGCCCGTGCGATTTTGAACCCAATCCTGAAAATCCACCGCAGCCAGTGATGAAAAAATTGATCTTTGACAGCAAAACCGCCCAGGCTTTTGCTGCTTTGAATACTGGTACACAAACCACGTCATTGCTGATTTCCACCTTGTTGCTGCACACCTTGTTGCACCGCTTGACCGGCCAGACTCAAATCATCAGCATGGCGGATTTTAATTACCGAAACCGCAAAGAACTCAAAGGCATCTTAGGACATTATGCAATGGCGGCGTATATTTGCACCGATTTCAGCGGCAATCCCAGTTTTAGTGAAATGCTGGAACGCGGCAAGCCAGCGATGCGTGATTTCTACCGCAATATCGCCAATCTCAAATACTGCAAACAACTTCTGGACAATTTGATTTTTCATCCAGAAAATACTGCGTTCTCCGATGTGTGTTGTTTAGCCGTCACTTATCCAGAATTCTTTGAACCGACATTGCCACTCGCCGGAGTGCAATCGGTGTATGAAGAAGCATTTCCATATACCTTCTTCATTCATTTCTACATGCACCTAACGTATATCAAAGACCGTTTGTTTGGCTCTTTGAACTACGACCGCGCCCGTTTCAAGGCGGACACAACGCATACCATGATGTGCCAATTCAGAAATCTCTTAAACCAGGTTGCCGCCAATCCGCATCAACCGGTTTCACAGATTCCGTTGTTTTCAAATGAAGATGCGCACTATGCAACGCATGATTTATCCAATGAATATACGCAATGGCGATTTTGAAAGTCATTTTTCGTTCCCGCCGTCCGGGATTGTAAAAGAACCCATCGCTGGTTTGACATATCCTAGTGAGGGCACAACACATCATGAAAACACAACAAAAAATTATCCTAGCATGTTGTATTTATTCATCTGCCGGTTTAGTGATGGCAGAAACGGTAGACAATGGTTGGACTGGCCATATAGAATTCGGCCTGGTGGCTGCGAAAGGCAATACCGATTCAAAAAGCCTGAATGCCGCGCTAGACACAACCTATCAAAAGAATGCATGGACCCATCAGTTTAGTGGAAGTATCATGCGCGCTGAATTTTTCGATACAGAAAATGCGAACAACTATCTGGTTGCACAAACAACCAAGTATAGTTTATCAGATGTGGCGTATACCTTTTCAACCGCATGGTATTATAACGATAAATTCAGTGGGTATGATGGACAATCGTCTATTTCTGTCGGGTATGGGCGCAAATTCATTGATTTAGAGAAGCATCAATTGACGATAGAAGTAGGCCCGGGGATTGCGTATTATAAAGAAAATACCGCCGAAGCCAACACAGAAACGTATCCGGTTGGCGTGGTGTCGTTGGAGTATGCATGGAAACTCACAGATAGCACTGACATCACGGATTCGTTTACGATTGAAAGCGGGTCTAAAAATACATATATTGATAATGCACTGGCATTGTCTGTTGCGATTAATGAAAAATTTTCGCTCAGTTTAGGACTTCATGTCACGCATAATACCGAAGCGCTTACCGGTAGCGAAGCAACAGATATCACCCTAACAACTAATCTAGTGTACAGCTTTTCCCCATAATTGTTCAGGGTGTGATTAAAAGTGTGGTGATGGTGTAAAATGTCATTATTTCTCTTGACTCAAAATTATGAACTCGCCTTACGCATCCTAACTAAAACAAGGCTTATATTATATAAGATATTATGTGAAATTCCAGTCGGCCATAATAAAATCAATCTGTTACAGCGGCAAAAACCGAACTTCACATAATGTCTATATTAATAACTCACTTTACGCACAACTACCCCCAACTTGGTAAGAAGGGGAATAGCTTCAGTGGAATCGTAGGGGTATTCTCCGCCTTAGCAAGGAAGGGCTAGGGGTCAATGCCATTTTAAGCCGCGTTGGAGTCCAAACCTTCAGATTTGGACGAGATTGGCTAAGGTAAGACGGCGTTGCCAAATCTGAAGATTTGGACTCCAACGCCGTAATTTTAGCTTAACTTAATGGCATTAAGCGTAGGGTGCGTTAGGCGCGTCCTGTTGCGCCGTAACGCACCATATTTGAGGATAATCAACCGTCAAAAAAACCACCAAGAAACAGGTAACGGGAGAATTTACCAAAAGTGCGTCGTAGTGCAAAAAATAACCTGAAGATACAAAAAGGTGCGTTACGGCGCAAACCAACGCACCTAACGCACCCTACGCACCCTACGCTTGCTTTATTTAGATAAAATGATAGAAGCCGTTGGAGTTGAAGCGGTGACTAATTACCAGAAGAAAGTCTCTTGTTGCGGTGGGGTCTTGATGTTTTCCGAACCGGAAAAAAGTCAGGCTTTGGTAAAAGATATTATCGAAGCGGCTTGTGATGCCGGTGCTGACATGTTGGTTACGCCATGCCCAGTTTGCCAGATGAATACCGAAGTTTATCAAGAGTTTATTAACCAGAAATATGGCACCAAATTCAATTTGCCTTCAGTGTATTATAGCACTTTGATGAGTGTCGCCTTTGGCAAAACTGCTAAAGAAGCGGCTTTGGATGGACAGATCATCCGGGCTAAAAAATTGGAAGAGATGGTCGCGAAGTAAAAGATTTGAGCACTTTTTGAAGGTTGTCAAATCTAAGTTCTAAAAGATTTGACAATTTTTTGAAAGTTGTCAAATCCAAGTTCAAATCTAAATTTTAACCCGCCTGGAGAACCATATGCTCCCCTTGATTAAATCACCGCCAAGTTTATCACCACTAACTCCGCCATTATTGGAAGTGTTCACCGACAATGAGTGGCCACTACTAGAAGAGAAAACTAAATTACTGGACTCGGAAGAATGGCCCAACGTGGAGCAACTGGTGACCGAAGATGAGGTACCTGTGGATAATTTTCCTTCGCCAAACCACAACGCTTGTTAATCTTAATCGATTCGCTTTATAACTCTTGGCACTCGTCAGCAGGCCTTTTTTTGGCTGATGCCAATATTGGCATTTTTTCCAGTCCCAAACAACCACCCCTCGTGCCAGAGGGTGAATACTTAAGTGGCCGCGGATTGGTGGTAGAAGCGACATCGTTCTTATTTTATTTGGAAATTTGGTAAACCACCAGAAGGCGTATATATTTGCATATTTGCGACTTACTCGGTATGATAATGTACATATTTACAATATTATACATAAGTACAGTGATATTTCAGATTTTCTAATTTTCTAAATTTTTTAGATTTGAAACATCTCGGTCAACCGAGGAGAAGCCATTTTATGCAAAAATTGACCTTACGTCAAAATCAAATTTTACAATTTATCCAACAACAAATTGAATCTACCGGTTTTCCACCGACTCGTGTAGAAATTGCTCAAGCTTTTGGCTTTCACTCACCTAATGCGGCTGAACAACACCTTAAAGCCTTAGCCCGAAAAAAAGCCATTGAATTAATTCAAGGCACTTCACGCGGCATCCGGTTAGTAAAAAATTCCTCAGCTTTAAAATCCGGTTTACCAGTCATCGGGGCGGTTGCCGCAGGTCAACCTATATTAGCCGAAGAATATATTGAAGACTTTTATCCTCTTTCTCCAAATTTATTTCAACCATCGGCTGATTATTTATTACGAGTTCGCGGAATGAGTATGAGTGGCATTGGTATTTTGGAAGGTGACTTATTAGCGGTGCATCAAACCACCGAAGTTCAAAATGGTCAAGTAGTAGTTGCACGAGTAGGAAATGAAATCACGGTCAAACGTTTTCAACAATATGGTTATGAAATTCGCCTGCTGTCAGAAAATCAGGAATATAAACCGATCTTCATTGATTTACGTACACAAATAGTAATTATTGAAGGATTAGGTGTAGGAATTATTCGCACGGGTAAACCGTTGTAAAGAAAGAAATAGATTATACCAGTCAACGTAGCGTGGTAAGTACTGAAGCAACAATTTTCTCGTATTTTATTTCGTCCCCTCTGGGAGAGGGGCCGGGGGTCACTGCCATTAAGTTAAGCTAAAGTTACGGCGTTGGAGTCCAAATCTTCAGATTTGGCAACGCCGTCTTACCTTAGCCAATCTCGTCCAAAACTGAAGGTTTGAACTCCAACACGGCTTAACTTAATGGCATTGAGGCCACACCGTAACCCTCAACCACGGTTGCCTGGTTACTACGCGGTATCTGGTAACCAGGTGAAAAGCACGAGCACAAGGGATTTTAGGGAGATACGGATGGATTACTTTAACTATCCGTAGATTCCTGAAATCTGTTGTACTTGCGGCCTGCTAAGTACTGAAGCAGAAATTTTCTCGTATGTTCTTTCTCCCCTCTCTCTGGGAGAGGGGGTGAGGGAAAATAAGGTGTCGTGTAACTCCAATTTAAGTATCTAAATTCGATACCAATAACGCATTCCGTTCAATAAAATCTCGGCGCGGTTCCACTTGATCACCCATTAAAGTGGTAAATACTTCATCCGCCGCAATGGCATCTTCCACCCGTACTTGCAATAACCGGCGAGTTTCCGAATTCATGGTGGTATCCCATAATTGCACCGGATTCATTTCACCTAAGCCTTTATATCGCTGAATATGCACGCCGCGTCGGGCTTCCGTGAGTAACCAGGCCACCACTTCCTTAAAATGACTGACGGGCTGTTTTTTCTCTCCCCGTTGCACATACGCTCCCTCTTCCAGCAAACCTTGTAATTGTTGCCCTAATTCAGTAATCATAGCATACTCTGGCGAGTGAAAGAAATTTTTGCCTAAAGTATAAGGCGTTTCCACCCCGTAAGCAATTAAATTCACTTGGGCGATGAAACTAGAGTCCTCGGTCGCTGACACTTCCACACGATAAACCTGCGTCGCTCCTTGTAACAATCGTTTCGATAAACTGTCGAACCAACTTTGTACCGATTCCCAATGGTCCAACTGAGTACCTTGAAGTGGAGGTAAATCAATCATTGCCTCTAGCACTTCCATTGGAATTCGCCGTGACCAACGAGTAATTAAATCGGTGATCCGGACATAATGCAGAAAGAGTTTTTCCAACGCTTCTCCCAATAAGGAGGGAGCTTCAGGATTAACAAACAGTTGGGCTTCTTGCAAGGCTAAACTGGACAGGTATTTGTTCAGTTCAATATCGTCCTTAACATATTGCTCCTGCTTACTTTTGGCGACTTTATACAATGGTGGTTGCGCAATATAAAGATGTCCTCGTTCAATCAATTCCGGCATGTGACGATAAAAAAAGGTCAAGAGTAAGGTTCGAATATGGCTACCATCCACATCCGCATCGGTGGCGACAATAATGCGATGATACCGTAACTTTGCTGGATCATATTCATCCTTGCCAATTCCGCAACCTAACGCGGTAATCAAAGCGACCACTTCGGTGGACGATAACATTTTATCAAATCGAGCTTTTTCGACATTTAAAATTTTGCCTTTGAGGGGTAACACAGCTTGATATTTCCGATCCCGCCCCTGTTTGCACGAGCCGCCGGCACTATCTCCTTCCACTAAAAATAATTCCGATAATTTCGGATCCTTTTCTTGACAATCGGCCAATTTGCCCGGCAACCCGGCCACATCCAAAGCAGTTTTGCGCCGCGTCATTTCGCGAGCTTTTCGGGCCGCTTCGCGGGCCCGGGCCGCATCAATAATTTTGGAAGCAATAATTTTAGCCTCCGCCGGCGTTTCCAACAAAAACTCCTCTAGCTTCTCCGCTACCACTGCTTCCACCGCCCCCTTGACTTCACTTGATACCAGTTTGTCTTTGGTTTGCGAGGAAAACTTAGGGTCATGTAATTTAACCGATAATACGGCCATGAGACCTTCGCGGATGTCTTCACCAGCGGTGGCGATTTTATCTTTTTTCAACAATCCAGATTGCTCTAAATAATTGTTAAAGGTGCGGGTAATGGCAGCCCGAAAACCCGCCAGATGAGTGCCACCATCTCGTTGCGGGATATTATTGGTAAAACAAAAAACGTTCTCTTGGTAGGAATCATTCCATTGCATGGCGACTTCTACGGCGATATTATCTTTGGCATGGTTGATATAAACCACGGAAGCGTGCAATGGCGTTTTATTACGATTGAGATGTTCGACAAAGGCCCGGATGCCGCCTTGATATTCAAAACAATCTTCGCGTCCTAACACTTCATCCTTAAGGATAATTTTTACGCCGGAATTAAGAAACGATAATTCACGTAAACGTTTAGCCAATATGTCGTAATGAAATTCGATATTATGGAAGATGGTATCCGTGGGTTTAAAATGAATCTTCGTCCCCCGTTTATCCGTTTCACCAATTACGCCCAATGGTGCTTGTGGTTCCCCCAGTTGATAACACTGAAAGTAGATCTTACCGGCTCGATAAATGGTCAAATCTAGTTGCTCAGATAACGCATTAACTACGGAAACACCTACTCCATGTAGCCCACCGGAAACTTTGTAGGAGTTATCATCAAATTTGCCGCCGGCATGAAGTATCGTCATAATGACTTCGGCGGCGGACCGTCCTTCTTCTTGGTGCAGATCTACTGGAATGCCGCGACCATTATCAACCACGGTAATAGCTTGGTCGCTGTGTATTTCTACGGTAATTTCCGTACAATAACCTGCCAAGGCTTCATCAATCGCATTATCAACGACTTCAAACACCATTTGGTGTAAACCGGTGCCGTCGTCGGTGTCGCCAATATACATGCCAGGACGTTTTCTAACAGCATCTAACCCTTTGAGCACTTTAATACTACTGGAATCGTAAATCGAGTTGTCAGACATGGTATTATCCTATCTATTGTTTAGTAGTGAAGATAGGAATAGTTTACCATAAATTTTAGAGATTAGATAGTAGTTTTAGTGAATCGATTTAATTCGAATAGCAAACCCGCTATCTACCTCGACAGGGTGAGCGAATTATAAGTGAATTAGCGTTGAGTTAAGAATTTTTCCTCTTCCTGTGGAAAACTCATAACCCGGAGTCCAAAACAAGTTTTGGACTCCGGTATGTCGCCACTGAAGCGTGGGTAGTCCCTCCAAGATAATGGAGGTCTGAAAATTCAATGAGTTACCCAGGTTCAAAGTTTCCTAAACCTTTGAGGTTTAGGAAACTTAGCACCTGCCAGGTTGAGGAATCGGCAACCCGGCGGTAGCGGTCACGGCCATTCAGTTAAGCCGAGTGGGAGTCCAAATCTTCAGATTTGGACGAGACTGGTCAAGGTAAGACGGCGTTGCCAAATCGGCAGATTTGGACTCCAACGCCGTAACCTTAGTTTAGCTTAATGGCATTAGCGGTAGGGTGTATCAGCGAAGCGTCATACACCACTGCGGTTAGTACCTCCATTGGCT
>BS_KBA_SWE02_21mDRAFT_10000845_pt1 | contig 11546 bp, 7 predicted proteins | sample BalSeasSWE02_21m_FD_9196 | JGI IMG/M metagenome (IMG submission 9196)
TTTGTGGCAGGGGGCTGATGACCGAGCGCTGCAGGACCTTCTCTGCCGGATCAATTACCAGTACACCCCCGGTTTGTAGCCAGCGGAAGAAGGATTTGACGGAAGTGATCCGCCGCGCCAGGGATTTTGGAGAGCATGGAATGCCGCGCTCATTTTCCAGCCAGCCTAAGAAATTGTTCAGGTCACTTGTGGTGATTGCGCCAAGAGTGCGGTCGGGAGGTAGATAATCTGCCAGCAGGCGAACATCGGATAGAAAAGCCTTGATGGTATGAGGTGAGCGCCCCTGGTCGTACATATACATTTCCCAGGCATTCAAGGTTGGGATGAGGGCAGTTTGTCCGGTTAGATGACCAACGATCGTATTTGAGGTTTCAGCCATTTGGTGTGCCTCCATATTCATAAATAAATTGGTTCGCATAATCTTATTTCTTCGTATAGTTTAGCGTGAATCTATACGAATGTCAAATTTTTTGGATCGATTTTTGTGTGGTTATTCGGGGTTTTCTGAAAGGTTTAACCTGCCCATACCAACAAACGTTCCGAAGGTTTGTTCGGATAATAAATATCCAATTGATGTAACCTTTGGGATAATCAAAATATGATCAACAACCCGGCAGGGCTTCCAAGTCCTGAGCAAGGGTTTTAGCCCTGCCGGATATGGAAAAATTTTCTCCTGCCTAATTGTCAATGCATCTCATGGCGCCAGATCAACAGGATTGAAACAAGGTTTGTAATCGGACCCAAGGATCAGCACATAGTCCGCAGGAGCGCCGGGTTGGGGGTAAGCAACTGCAGCAGTATTCGGCAATGCCAGGATCGCCAGCAGGGATGCCAGTTTATTGGCATCCTGGGTTTGTGTAAAGTCAAATAGAAGAGATGTGGCGTAATTGTTCTGGTCAGATCCTGCCAGATGGGTCTGGTAACCGGCATAATTCAATCTTTCGCCGGCCAGCACATCCCAACCGGAATAGGGGGTTCCATTGCGAATTTCAATGTTGACCGGATCAATTTCTACTTTTTTTTGTGATGGCGACATGGCCTCCCGCAACATGGCTTGCAATGCCAGTTCGCTGGGCGAGAGAACATAAGCGCCCTGGGCCGTGGTCCATGAGAATACAAGTGGGGGACGAATGTAATAGCTGCGGATATCTGCATTATTGAGTGAGAGAGCAAAAGGAACTAATTCCATGATGCTCGATAGCGAAAGGTCTGTATTTATGGATGAGCTCAGATCGGTATAGAGCTGGGGAATTTTTGTGATGCTACTGGCCTGGAGGAACTTCGAAAATAATGCGCGCAATACCTCCTGCTGGCGACGCCCTCGATCAAAGTCGCTGGATTTTTTGCGGGAACGGGCATACCACAGCGCCATCTCACCATCCATCGAAACAACTCCTGGTCCAACGGTATATAAACTCCAGTTGTTTTCATTTTGCTGATCTGCGTTGGGATCTATCAAATGCCAGTCAGTGAATTGGCAGGCGACCGGTACTTCGATACCCCCCAGTGTATCCAAAATTTTCTTGAATCCATTAAAATCCACCAGGGCAGTGTGGTCGATACGTATCCCCAGGTTATACAGGATGGTATCTTTGATCAAGCCCGGTCCACCCCCAGGATAACCTGTCAATTGCCCGTGCAGGTAAGCAGTATTGATGCGCTGCATTCCCCAGGCTGGTATGTAAACCCAAAGATCCCGGGGGATCGAAATGAGACTGATCTGCCCGATACGTGGCCGCAATACGACGATGATCATGCTGTCAGTTCGAAAAGATGTACCCGAACGGATATCTGATCCCAGCATCAGGTAAGTTACAGTTTCAGCATCTGTGATATACGGGAAGGGTGTGTAAAAAGAAGATGGATTGAAATTGTTGGGCGGAGTGATGGAATCAGGCAGGATGGATAGATAATCCGGCGTAGGCGAGGGAAATGGGGAAATAAAATTGGTCGAAGCCTGTGTTTCTATGACTTTGTAGGCTGTAAAAAGGTCATCCACAGGAAAGAAAGGGGTCGGCGTGGATGTGGCGTCCACCGGGAGTGTCATATAAAAGATCGGAGTCGGTAGTGATTGTCCTGGCTGGGGGAGGTGACTGCAAGCAACCAGCATAATTAATGCAAGGATTGCCATGCTTTTTATTTTCATTGCATATTTACAGCCTGTTGGAGCAAAATTCGGATCTCTTCGGGGAGGGGGATGAGTACTTGGGCGCCGGTACCAGGATCGGTCCAATCGTATACCTGGTCATATCCGATCACATATCGTTTCACACCACTGGGGTCTTTGATCAAGTTGAGTGCCGGGAGAAGCTTCAGGCAGGCTTCAAGGCTCAGGTTTGTATCCACATTTGCGCGATAAGTGTTATACAGCTCTGAAGCCCGGTTCAAGCCATCCAGGCTGAACAGCTTCAAGCCGATGGCCTGTAACACCTCCTGTGACCTGCGCAGTCGGTCTATATCACTGGATGAGTAGCGGGAACGCACATACCATAATGCGGTTTCGCTATCCATAAATACAGGTCCGGCGTTTACTGAATACCCATTCGGATATCCGCTGCGGGAATCGGAGAAATATTTGCCGGCATTTACGGTAATACCACCCAGGCTGTCGATTATGCTGCGGAAACCATCAAAGTTGATCAGCACAAAATAATCGGGGTGGATGCCAAAATTGTATTCGAATGTCATTGCCGTGGAATTAAAACCACCATATCCGTGAGCGGTGTTCATGCGCTGCATCATCCAGCCGGGGATGTAAACATATAGATCGCGCGGGAAGGAAGTCAGGCTTACTTTACCTTCCGGGCTGATCGTGATCAGGATCATGGTATCGGTCCGAAAGCCTCCATCGTTGGGGCGTTGATCTGAACCCAACAAAAGGATGTTAAACTGCCCTTTGGGTTGCTGAATGATACTGGCCGGTGAAGGAATTTGAAAATAAGGAGAATATACCTGTGGAGCAGGGAATTCTCCCCAGGATGCGAAATCTGGTACCACCTGGGTGGATTCGCTATAGTCTGTAAAGTCTGTAAAAACTGGCGTTGCCAGATCATAGAGATCCGGCTGAAAGGGTGTGGCCGTGGGGGTTGAATTGGGCGATGCCGTGATCACAACCGGCTTGATCGAAATGGATGTTGGGGCTGCCGGGCTGCATGAACTTATTATTATGCTTAATCCAGACAATAGAAAAACCAAAAGGATCGTGATGATATGGATCTTTTTGATCCCGAAGATTGTGTACATAGTTGTTTATATATTCCGGAAGATCCAAGGGTTATCTGAGAAAAGATGAATTAACAAAATATTGATCCAATAAATTTAATGGCAGGCATGGGAACTGGAAAAGAAATATCAGGTAGAAGAAAAGTACTTGAAGAACCATAAACTTATTTCATTGTTAGAATTATTAGATCTAACCATGAAAATATTGTTCCCTTGCAACATGCCAATGGTTGAGTTTATTGTAACGCTATCCTGGTTTGATGTTACAGGATTCCCTTTAAAAAATGCCTGCCCTGTAGCTATATTCGTGACATATCCATTATCTACATCATTCTGTGTCACTTGATAGGATGAATTACAGTTGATCGATGTATTTGGTGCCAGGCTGGCAACTGACGGACATGTTACAGAAGTCTTGTCATCGCTTACTGAAAAGGGTCCACTTAATGTTACATTGCCTGTATTTTTTAGGTTATATGTATAGTCGATAAATTCGTCAGCAGAAGCATAGCTGGCTGTCGAACTGCTTTTGTCCAAAGTTAACCCTGTATTCTGGATCGAATTAACGGTAACGGTTGCCTGATTTGAAGTAACCGAATTCCCGTTATAAAAAGCATGACCTGTGGCTGTAACGGTTACCGAACCAGAATCCAGATCGTTTTGAGTGGAATTATAGGTAGCTGAACAATTGATTGATGCATTAGGTGCCAGGTTGGTGGTTGCCGGGCAGCTGACCGTAAGCTTGTTATCAACAACAGTGAACGGCCCATTAATGGTTACAGTGCCTGTGTTCAATAACTTGTAGTTGAAGTCAAGTATTTCTCCCGGTGCGGAAAAATTAACCGCTGTAGAAGTAATGCTCAGTGTCAGCAATGGGGTTGCCGCCGGAGTGGGTGTTAATGTCGTAGTAGATGTAATTGTAGGAGTGATCGTCGCTTTATTGGGTACATAAAGTGATTGTCCGGTAATGATCAAGGTGGATGAGCCCATGCAGTTTGCTGACTGCAATAGCCGAACTGTGGTTTGATACAGTGTGCTGATTTGGAACAAGTTGTCTTTTGGTTTTACTATATAAATGATCCAGCCTGAAGGTGGTCCACAAGGGATCAGCGTGGCTGTAGGTAGTGGTGGCACGTACAGGATGACTCCAACTGTTAAATTGCTGGATGTCAGGCAGTTTGCCTGGTTTAATTGATCAATGCTGCTGTTGTATCGTTTCGATAAAATATCCAGGTTATCATTCGACTGAACAGTTATTGGGATCCAGCCTGCAGGAGGTGGACAGGCTGCCGGGGTTGGTGGCAAGGTCGCTGTGATCGTAGGTGGCGCGAATGTCAGGGTTATCCCTGGGTTTAAAGATTCAAGAGTGGGTGTTGCGATTGTCTGGGAGGGCTCGATCATGGTCGGGGAATTTCCCGATAATGTCCCTTCCAGCGTGGCAATAAACAGGCTCCCAAGAACGATGCTTGTTGAAAGAATGGCGATACCAAGTCCCATGGCAGTGGAGCGCAGGAATCGCATTCTAATCCTCTTCTTCTGGTTGTACGCTTTCGATGGGTAGCAGAGCGCTGATGGTTGACCCTACACCCTGGGTTGTTTCAACCCAGATGCGCCCGGATTGTGCTTCTGCCAGGGTTCTTGCAATGGACAGACCCACGCCCGTATCTCCCAGACCCTGAATGAGAACATTATCGGCGCGGTAACGCCGTGCAAATACTCTTGGAAGGTCTTCGGCTGGAATTCCTCCACCGCTATCCACAACCTGGATCATCAGGTAATCTTTGCCATCCTCTTCCTGTAATTTTACACGCAGCATGACCGTACCCTCAACCAGGGTGGCTGCGCCTGCATTCTGAAGCAGGTGGATTAAGATCTGCTGGAGAGCTTCACGATCAATATGGATCTTTGGAGGAGATTCTGGAATATCCAACCGCATGGTGATATTCTTTTCTCGTAATTGTGTGCTGGTATAAGCTACCGCATTGTCAATAATAAGATTCAGATCGATGATCTCGGGATTGAGGAGCATGCGGTCTGTTTCAATGGATGTGATCTGGATCAGATCGTCAACCAGCCTGCCGATCCGTTCTGTGGAAGCTTTGACGCGTTCGAGGAATTTGCGCTGTAAAGCGCCTAATATACCCACAGATTCACCAAGCAAAAGATCTACATAGCCAATGATGGATGACATGGGTTGCCTTAATTCCTGCGAGATCGATGCAAGAACCTCCATCTGGTCAACCGGTATGGAAGTGGAAGATGGTAGGGACGAAGAAGAGGCAGGGTTTTGTTCCAGATCATATAACCTGGAATTGGCTTCTGCCAGTTCGTTTTGCAGATGTGCAAGTTCTTCAAGGGTCATACGGAATTGTTGTTCGACTTCGCTCGGCTTGGAGACACTGCCACCAGGAGTTTCACTAAAGGATTTATTTTCTTCCTGGAGTTGCGAGATCTCATTTTTGGCTTCTTCCAATGCAGCCGTAAGCACTGCCAAATTTTGAACCACAAGCTCATTCTTTTCGGAAATATCCTGGCTTGTTTGAATGTCGGTGTTCAGAGCCTGCAATTTTTCCTGCATCTCAGTAACTTGACTCAAGGCAGCATCGCGCTCCCGGCTTAATCCAGCCATGTTCTGACTGCGAGCCATAATGGGAACGATCAAACTGGAAATGTTGGCGAGAAACGATTGATCGTCCGCGCTCCAAACCCGGTTGGAATAAGGTGATACCAATAGAATTGAGCCAATTGCAGAACCACGCTTGGACGATTCAATTGGAATTGTCATGGCATTGCCCGGGTTGCTTAAACCGATTATTTGCCCCAAGCCCTGGATGTCTTCTGAATTGTTGCCCGCAGGCAGGCGCAAAGCGCGACCACGCAGGATGGCATTTGACAGCAACGGGATCGATTCTTTGTCGATCACAGCGCCATCCAATACTTCCTCCCGGATCAGATCGTAACCGCAGGCTATGTTCAGCTTTTTCTCGTTATCAATAAGGATCAGGAAAACAAGATCTGCCAGCATGGATTGGGCAATGACACGAGTAATGTTGGGACCGACCTGGTCAGTTTCGGACTCGGCAGCCAGGTTGAACAATGAATTGAATGTTTTCGGGTCGGTACTGTATCGGCGTCTCTCCTGGAAGGATTGCTGTTCATCATCGTTTGATAACAGTGGAGGTGATGAGGGTATTTGATCTGAAATATATTGGGGCAGGGCTAATAAGAGAGGATACATTGCTATCTGAGTAAATCGGATGATCCCTGAAAAATACCCGGAAAAACCAGGAGAAAGTAAGTGGATCAGGTGACCGGCGCCCGCCAGTACGAGTGACGCCAATCCGTAACCAAATCCAGGTGGTCTTCGTAACAATATTACTACCAGGGCAAAAAGGGTAAACACTAGCGTGGTGATCTGCCAGGTGACATCCTGAAAGGTGTGATTATACCCATCTGGGTTGAGAGACTGGGGCCACAAGACCAATGATAACCCGAGCAGTACTAAAGTCAGCAGGCTTAGAATAACAGTTGCCGCGTCTGCCTTTGGTGCCGGATTGGGAAAGATCCATAACCAGGCGATCCAGATCAGACTAATTAATGAAAAGGCCCGATCAACCGGTGACAACCACAATTGTGGGTCAAATAATCCATAACCTGACCATGCAAATGGGCTGATAAAGTATGGGATTATTTGTAAACCAAGCAATACTACCAGGCCAGNGATTGTTCTCTTTGCAAAGGGAGATGCACCAGATCGTTTAACCGCGATCGTCCCTTGCAATGCTCCGATAACGGAGAAGATCAATAACAGGTAATAAACCAGGTTCCCGGGCGGGATTATCAGGATTGAGAAAAAATTGTTTAAGGAAATGTTCATAGGCTCATCGCGATTATAGCATGGGGAGGTTTATCGAACAACGCCATTCTGAATTATTATCAATGGTTTATAAAATTTTAGCTACCCTATAAATATGCCAATGGAACTTGGATATAATCAGGTTATGCATCGCGCCCTTTCTCTCCGCAGGTTTGCTGAAAACACCATTATTATAATCTCTTTAATCATAGTGATTTTTCTACCTCGAATATTGGTAGGGTGGTGGTATCTTGGACAGGCACAAGCCTTTTCATTGCAGGGCTCGTATTCGAAGGCATCCTTTTCTTATGAAGACTCTGCCCAAAGATTGTGGTGGAAGACAGGTCTTTTCGAACAGGCAGCTCATTCAGCCTGGCAGGCTGGTGATGTTCCTGCCGCACTCCGCTTATTTGAAGCAGCCTTACAAAAAGACGGGTTAACTTCCACTGGTAAGCTCACATTGGGGGATATTTATTCTAAAGCCGGGGATACTGCTGCAGCGTTAGCCGCCTGGAAATCGGTGGGGTTGGGCACGCCTGAATCTGCCAACGCTTTTTCAAGATTAGCCACTGCAGAACGCGTTATGGGTAACTACAACATGGCGATGCAATACTGGCAAAATGTATTGAAGATTGAACCACAAAATGGGGAGGCTCATTACAACCTGGGTTTGTATCTGATGACAATTCAGCCGGTTAATGCCTTGCCGGAATTAATGCTTGCACTCAGGACAAACCCGGAACTTGATGAAGATATCCAGGTTTTGCGGACTGGATTAAACCTGGCTTCTTTGCAGGAAGACGATGCTTATCAATTGGTTCTTTCAGGTCGATCGCTGGCTTCGATTGGAGCCTGGGATCTGGCCCTGGAAGCTTTTTTGCGGGCCAGTACNGCAGACCCTTACTTTTCTGAGGCCTGGGCTTGGCAGGGGGAAGCGGATCAGCATTTGGGCAAGGATGGCTTGCCAGCTTTGAAAAAAGCGCTTGAATTGGATAAGAATTCGATCATGAGCCTGGCATTAAATGGGCTTTACTATCGCAGACAGGATCAAATTGACCAGGCCTGGTCGGCGTATGTCCGGGCAGCCACTTTGGACTCAACCAATTCTGCCTGGCAGGAGGTATTGGGTGAGCTTTCTGCTCAAAAAGGGAATCTGATCGAGGCCCTCATGTATTACCAGAAGGCGGTTGATCTCTCACCACAAAGCCCGACTTCTTGGAGAGCCCTGGCGGTATTCTGTGTTCAGTACAATGTAAATATTGCCGACATTGCGTTGCATGCGGCTTTGCAGGCAATAAAACTGGAACCTGAAAACTGGCGCTCACAGGATGTCATGGGACAGGTTTACATGGCAAAAGGTGATCTTGTCAACGCCAGTCTTTACTTTGATCGATCCATTGAAATCGCACCAGACCAGCCCGAATCATATTTGCATTTGGGCTATCTTAAGCTTCTCCAGGATCAGCGCGATGATGCATACAACAATCTGGTCAATGCCCGCCGCCTGGATCCGGATGGCAGCATAGGCTGGCAGGCTCAGCGACTGCTGGATCAATATTTCCCTTGACAAATTCCGTGAACCTTTCTGGTAAAATCAGGGCAGAATTCACACTACCAGTACGCCAGAGTGGAAAAGCCCAATGGAGCAAAACCATGAAATTAATAAAATTAATTCCCATATTTTTGTTGGTTATCCTCCAGGTGGTGGCATGCTCATCACCTTTGGTCACGAACCTGACAGCACGTTCAGGAGACATCCTTTTTGCAGATGATTTCTCAGATGCAACAAGCGGCTGGTCAAGCTTGCTCGATGAAAAAGGGTTCATGGATTATTATTCTTCCGGTTTCCGCATCTGGGTCAATACTCCCGGTTATAACTATTGGAGCACACCGGGTCAACAGTTTCAGGATATGCGCATAGATATAGATGCAGCCCGCATAGGTGGGCCGGATGAGAATCGCTTTGGGGTCTTGTGCAGGTATCAGGATGTTGATAATTATTATTTTTTCATTATCAGCAGTGATGGCTATATGGGCATCGGGAAAGTCGTCAACGGGGTTGCCAGCCTGTTAGGCCAGGATATGATGATCTATAACCCGAGCATACATTCCGGTGTCGCCCCAAATCACTTGCAAGCCCAATGTCAGGGAGATACGCTTTCATTCTTCATTAACGGACTGCCTGCCGGGATTGCAGTCGATACAGATTTTAAAAGCGGTGACGTAGGTTTGGTTGCTGGTGCTTTTGATGCAGTTGGGGTGGATGTCCTGTTCGATAATTTGGTCGTTATCAAACCATAAGATCGTATGAAAATATTTCTCGATACCGTCGGTTGCCGCTTGAACCAATCCGAGATTGAGGCAATGGCGCGTCAATTTCGCGCGGCCGGGCACGAAATTGTTTCCGGGGCGGGTCAAGCAGATCTGGTGGTGGTCAATACCTGCACGGTTACCTCGCAGGCTGCTTCAGATTCACGGCAGAAGGTGCGCCAGGCGGTTCGTTTGGGAGCGGAACAGGTTGTGTTGACTGGCTGCTGGTCAACCCTCGAGCCCGAACAGGCACTTGCGCTTCCCAATGTTCACAAAATTATTCCCAACAAGTATAAAGATGAGCTCGTCAAAGATTTGTTGGGGTTACCTGAGCCTGAATTTGATCTTGAACCGCTCGCTCGCCAACCATTACCCGGGACCCATATGCGCACGCGCGCTTTTACAAAGGTGCAGGATGGTTGTGACAACCATTGTACTTTTTGCATTACCACGCTGGCGCGCGGAGATGGCTTTTCCCGCAGCATCCCCGATGTCATGAAAGACATCCAGTCTGCGCAGCTAGGCGGAGCCCAGGAAATTGTCCTGACCGGTGTTCACCTGGGTTCCTGGGGAAAAGAGAGCGGCGAAAAGAATGGCAGGCTCGCAGATCTGATCCACACCATCCTGGTTGAGACGGATGTGCCCAGATTGCGTTTGTCATCTCTTGAGCCATGGGACATTGATGATAAATTTTTCGAACTCTGGCAGGACCCGCGTTTGTGCCGCCACTTGCACCTGCCTTTACAGTCCGGCAGTGCAGGCGTATTGAGGCGTATGGCTCGCAAAGTTACACCTCGATCTTATGCAGATCTCATGCTAGCTGCCCGAACTGCCATTCCCGGTATCGCTATTACAACCGATCTGATTGCAGGTTTTCCGGGTGAAACAGAAGAAGAATTTGCAGAGACACTGGAGTTCGTGGAGAATATGGAATTTTCAGGCGGGCATATCTTTACATATTCTGCACGCCCCGGAACTGCTGCCGCAAGCATGCCTGCCCAGGTTCCCCATCCGGTCCGAAAAAACCGAAATGCGGCTTTACGGGATCTGATCTCAAGATCTGCTCAGGTTTATGCCCGGCGCTTCATCGGTGAGGAACTGAAAGTGCTTTGGGAAACTTCCAGAAAACAAAGGGATGGAAGCTGGCATCTGGGCGGATTATCGGATAATTATCTGCATGTCAGTGCCATTTCACCAGAGACGCGCTGGAATAAGATCGATCATGTGATACTACGTTCATCTGGTCCGGATGGTCTGTTGGGTGAGATCAGGTAAAATTTTGGGAAATAATGGGGTCATAAAAGTGTCACTTATCACTTTTCCTAAAAAAATTGTTCCGTTATAATAGTTTCAGAATTCACAACGTGAAATCTTAATGAATTTGGGATGAAGGGGTAGTGCATGGATTATTCACCCGCACACCAGTCTTCCCCTGCAATTTAAGAAGATACGTCAAACCTTTAGATGGAGAAAAAAATGACCGCTCAACTTATTGATGGAACTGCCATAGCCCAGAAAGTTCGTGACAATGTTAAAGAAGAAGTTGCCAAACGGGTCGCTGCCGGAAAATCTCAACCGGGCCTGGCGACAGTCCTGGTGGGCGCCAGAGTGGACTCGGCTGCTTATGTGGGAATGAAACAGAAGGCCTGCGCAGAATTGGGAATGAACTCATTTCACAATACGCTTCCGGAAGATGCCAGCCAGGAAGAGGTCGAAGCCCTTGTCAAAAAATTGAACGCGGACCCGACCGTAAATGGTATCCTGGTGCAATTGCCATTGCCTTCCCACCTGGACGAAGAGCGCGTTCTCCAATTGATCAATATAGAGAAAGATGTTGATGGCTTTTCACCTTTGAATATCGGACGACTGGCGCAAAAAGGCCGCGAGCCTCTCTTTGTTCCCTGCACCCCTTACGGATGTATTTACCTGTTGAAGGAAGCCGGAGTCAAGATCGCCGGTGCCAATGCGGTTGTTCTTGGTCGTTCCAATATTGTCGGAATGCCAGCAGCCCTCCTGCTTGTCAAGGAAAACGCAACGGTTACCATCGTTCACTCCCGCACCAAGGATATCGCTGATGTTATTCGCCAGGCCGATATCATTATCGCAGCCATTGGGCGTACTGAAATGGTGCGCGGTGACTGGATCAAACCCGGTGCAG
>BS_KBA_SWE02_21mDRAFT_10000846_pt1 | contig 11530 bp, 10 predicted proteins | sample BalSeasSWE02_21m_FD_9196 | JGI IMG/M metagenome (IMG submission 9196)
ACTGCCATGTCGCATCCGAAAACCATCCACGACTTTTATGGCTTTCCATCGGAACTTTTTGCCATGCAATACCCCGCCCCCGGGTTTCCAGAACTGGCTGAAGAGATCTGCTCTCTCGTAAAGACCGTTGAAATTAAGCCAGTTCAGGATTGGGGATTGGATCATGGAACCTGGTCAGTATTGACCCGTATGTTCCCAAAAGCGGATATTCCCGTTCTTCAGCTCAGTCTGGATCGAACCCAGCCGCCCCAATACCATTATGATCTGGGGCGGGCCTTGAAACCGTTGCGCGATCAGGGTGTCCTCGTTATTGGTAGTGGCAATCTTGTCCACAATTTGGGCTTGGTGATCTGGGAAGATATTGCTTTGGATTGGGCACAGGAATTTGATGGCAAGGTCAGAGACTGGATCCTGCAGGAGAACCATACCCCCCTCATCCACTATCAGGATTATGGCAGGTCGGCACAATTGGCTGTAAATTCAGCTGAGCATTATGAACCGTTCTTGTATACCCTTGGGCTTAAGGAAACTGGCGAAAGGGTCCATTTCTTCAATGAGAAGGTCTCGATGGGTTCAATTTCAATGCGGTCGATCAAGATAGGATAATACATGTAGGGGCGATCCCGAAATCCCCGATCCCTCATGTATTCCAGGGGGGAAGGGGATTTGTTCGCCCTCTGGAAAATTGGATTAGAATCAAAAACAAAGTAATAAACGACATTATAAAGAAAGGAAACATTATGGGTGCCCTTGAAAGATTTCGCCAGGAGAAAGACCAATTCTTTAAGAACGACCAGAACTCTCCATTGACCCAGGAGCAAAAACAGGCATTTACCAGCCTCAACTATTATCCGGAAAACATCAACTTGCGGCTGGAGATCGCCATGGAAATGGTTGCTCCATCGCAAACCGTTAACATGATCACATCCACCGGTGACCGCCGGGATTACCTCCACAAGGCTCAGATACGCTTCGATGTGGATGGGCAGGAGGCTGTTCTGCAGATCTATGAGGATGCTTTTGGCGGGTATTTCCTGCCCTTTGTGGATGCAACTGCTCCGCAGGAAACCTATGGTGCCGGTCGTTACCTTGAACCGGAAGAGATCAACCCGGGCGTTCTCCTGGTGGATTTCAATCTGGCTTACAATCCATTCTGTGCCTATAATAACCGTTGGTCCTGCCCGATCCCGCCGCATGAGAACCGGCTCAAATTGCGCCTCGAGGCTGGTGAGAAAAAACTGTACTAAATACAATTCTTTAATTCGGGGGGATTGGCGGCATTACGTTCTGCAACGATCTCACATCCCCTGACTTTTATGATATATTTTTTGGGAAAATTGAGCGGCAGGTGCAATTCATTGATGATCAGGTAATTTTACGTTTTTGAGCAGATAAAGGAGGAACAATACTTATGCGCGACCGGATCCAGGAAGCATTAAAACTCAGCAAGGCAGATTACACTGAAATTCGTATCGAGGAAAAAGAATCAACCCGAATTTCTTACCGTGGCAAGGACCTTGAAAATGCCAATGCCGTCATCGATAAAGGTGGTGTGGTGCGCTGTTTATCCAGGCAACATGGCTGGGGGGTGGCTACATTCAATAATTTGGACGACTTAAAGAACAAGGTCGAGCAGGCTTATCAATGTGCGTTGGTAGCCCAGAGTGAGGAGCCAATTGCATTGGGTTCTGGCGAAGTGATCGAGGAACATATTCACGCTGACATGAAACACGACTTTCGGGATGTATCCATGGCAGCCAAAAAATCCCTTGCAGAAAATTACAATAATATTTTGCTTGGCAGTAGCGAAAAGATCATTGACACCAATTCTGTCTATGTGGATAGTTTCAGCCATATTTACTTTGCCAACTCGGAAGGCACTTATATTGAAGAAGAACGCCCATCAGTGGTTGTTGCAGCCTCAGCCATCGCTCGTGATGGTGATAATGTCCAGCAATCGCATGAAAGCTTTGCAGGTCCATTTGGATTCGAATTCGTCCAGGATAGGGAAGAGATGCCCCGCGTTGCTGCCCGTCGGGCAGTGGAGTTGTTAAATGCCAAAAGTGTTGTTGGGGGACAATATCCCGTAGTCGCAGACCAGATGCTGGCAGGGGTGTTTATTCATGAGGCATTTGGTCACTTATCCGAATCGGATTTTGTCTATGAAAATCCCAAGGCCAAAGAAATGATGGTTCTGGGGCGTCGATTTGGCAGGGATATTTTGAATGTCTATGACGATGGCACAATTCCCGGTCAACGCGGTACGCATCGCTATGATGATGAAGGCACACCCACCCGTCATAATGATCTGATCAAAGCCGGGGTTCTGGTTGGTCGCTTGCATTCACGTGAGACAGCTGCCAAAATGGGTGAAAATGTGACCGGGAATGCACGTGCTATTAGTTATCGTTTTCCACCAATTGTCCGCATGACGAATACAGCCATTGAGAACGGAACTACACCTTTTGAAGACATGATCAAGGATATAAAGTTGGGTATTTATGCCTGTGACGCTTATGGTGGTGAAACCATGCTCGAGAATTTCTCTTTCAGTTCCGGTTATGCTTATATGATCAGGGATGGAAAGATCGCTGAAATGGTTAAGGATGTCATCCTGTCTGGTAACCTCTTCACCACGCTGCAGAATATTGATGCTATTGGGAATGATTTTAAATGGCTGACGACAGGTGGAGGCTGTGGCAAAGGCAATCAGGCACCTCTTCCAGTGGGCATGGGCGCACCCCATATCCGCATTCAAAATGTCGTCATCGGTGGGCAGTAGTCATAAGAGGAGATGAATATCATGGATCTGATGAAGGAATTGACCAATAAAGCAGAACAGGTTGAGATCATCAACCTGCAAAATGAAACCACCACCATCTCGTTTGAAGCCAACCAATTAAAAAGCAGTTCAGTAGCCCAAACCAGGGGTATGGCTGTGCGGGTTGTGCGTGATGGTCGCCTGGGATTCGCAGCCTCCAGCGATGAAGAAGCAACCATAAAACTGGCTGCTAATGTCCTCGAGTCGGCTACCTATGGTGACCGCTTGGACCTGAAGTTTCCCTCTACCCGACCAGCCCAGCAAGTACGTACCTTTGACCAGAAGATCGTAGACTTGAGCATCCCTCGTCTTGTGGAGATTGGTCGTGAAATATTGGATCTGATCATACCGGATGAGCCGGACGCGCGCGTGAACCTGAATTTGACGCGTAGTGTCCAATCTGCTAATCTGCGTAATCAAACCGGGTTGGATATTGCTTTCGAGCGTTCTCCGCTTAACTTTGAGCTGGAAATTGATAGGATCGTCGGAGATGATGTTCTCATCATCTTTGATGCCGTTGGAACAACTGAATGGAATGATGAGTATCTTGGTTTTGTCCGTCGTCTTGTGAAGCAGTTAAAGATGGCAAAACGATTGACAACCATGCGTTCGGGGAATATGCCGGTACTTTTTTCTCCGTTTGGCGCACTGGCGCTTGCGTTGCCATTGCATCAGGGTCTGAATGGAAAGAATGTATATAAAGGTGTCTCTCCCATGGGGGGAAAAATAGGTGAAAAATTGTTTGATGAAAAGATCACTTTGAGCGACGATGGCACATTGCACGGTCGTCCTGGTAGCGCTCCTTATGATGATGAAGGAATACCCCATAAACGCAATGTGTTGGTAGAGAAGGGAGTCTTGAAAAGTTTTATCTATGACTTGAGAACCGCGGCCAGGTTTGGAGTGGAGTCGACCGGCAATGCTGAACGTGGTCTTTTCAGTCAACCCGAACCTTCATCAACCAATTTCATCATCCAACCCGGTGAATCACCTTTGAAAGATATGATCACTTCGATAGATGAAGGCATCCTTGTCGAAGGTTTGCTCGGGCTTGGTCAGGGTAATATCATATCCGGTGCATTTTCAAACCCGCTTGCATTGGCCTTCAAGATCGAAAAAGGTGAGATCGTCGGTCGCGTCAAAGATATGTCGATCGCAGGAAATGTGTATGAATTGCTCAAAAATGTGGAAGCAGTCAGCCAGGAAACAGAATGGGTCTATGGTTCCTTCCACGCACCTTATGTTTTGCTTCCACAAATGAATGTGGTCGCGAAGGAATAAACCACAAAGTGATATTGGTCCATGGAAGCGATCATCCTTCCTTTTTGATTGATTAATTAAAACGATAGACAGGTTTTTTCAACCTGTCTATCGTTTAATTGGAAACACAAATTATTAATCAGGTTTGATTCTATTCTAATAAAAAACTTGTGATCAAATACAAGAAATTGAACTACCTGGTCAATTATGCTTGGGATTTGCTCGGCTTCTTGAAAAGAAAATAAGCATAGCCTATAGCCAGGATAAGGAATACAGCCACTCCACCGATCCAACCGACAAAATTCATCACACCCGATAGCGTTCCCGCCAACGAAACGATCAATCCTAATAAGGCAGCGATCATAAATGCCTGGATCATGGCTTTTTGCGCACCGGGATCTGTGACACTTCTCGCAAACCAGCATAAAAGTCCAACTGTAATAAGCTCAACTCCCAGGAATTGTGCCATCAGGTTGATGTCAGGGGCAGGTGTCATACCATAAAATGTCAAACCTGTGCTAGGCAGAAATAGAAGGCAAAGGCCAAGTACAAGAGCAAGAAAAGAATTGAAGGTCAAAAAATTACTCAGCTTCATCTGGTTGTCTCCTTTATTAATTTGGATTAATAATTTGATATTTTCATTATATATTATTTTTTNCTNGTTTTTATCATCTTCAANAATGCATCTACTACGATTGGATCGTACATTGTTCCTGAATTATTTATCANTTCCTGAACTGCCATTTCGTCGCTGATAGGATCTTTGTAAGGTCGTTTATCTTTCATGGCTGAAAAAGAATCGGCCACACTCACAATTCGAGCGCCGAGAGGAATTTCATCTTTTATTAATCCCCTTGGGTAACCTTTTCCGTCAAATCGTTCGTGGCTGCAATTAATTATCGGAGCTACTCTTGCCAGTTTCTTTATGGGGGCTATCAGATTGGCTCCAAGGTCTGGATGTTTGTGGACTACCTCCCATTCAGATGCATTCAATTTGCCGGGCTTGTTTAAAATGGCATCTGGTATTCCGATCTTGCCAATATCGTGTAGCAAACCACCCCAATAAATGTCATCGACCTCATCTGGGCTGCAATCAAGTATCTTGGCTGTCTCGCGAGACCAATGGGCTATTTGTTGGCTATGAATATTTGTGTATGCATCCCGAAGATCGATAGCATTTGCCAGTGCGACCGTCGTTTGAATGAAAGCACCTTCAAGGTCTTCATAAAGACGCGAATTCTCGATCGCAACAGCTATTTGATTGGACAAGGCGGATAATATCAGGAGATCATCTCTATCAAATGGAAGCGTGGATCTCTTTTCTCCAAGAATGATAATACCTACCAGATCCTTTTTTGCATGTATGGGAACGAAGATTTGTGCGTTTATTTCTTCTAGATCATTAATTTCCCTGTTCCATAAAGATTTGAAAATTGGAAGCATGCTAAGATCATCTTTTGAAAGGATTTTTTTATTTTCCATCAACCATTTAATTATGGGATGACTAGATGGAAAGCTCCAGGCGTTATCTAGATTGTTACCTTTTTGAGCTATTTCAAGGAATTCCCCGGTTCCACTTTTCTTTATGAGAAATGTGCTGTTTTCTATATGCCATGTTGATAGGATTTCAGTAAGGATTAAATCTGCCATGATTTCGAGATTCATGATGGAGGCAGTGGTCTGACTTAACCTTTGCAGCATTTGGCTGGCGTTAAACTTTTCACGATAAAATAAGCGGTCGATCCATTTTTGTGCTCGGGAATTTAAGGGGGCAAGAACAAAAGAAAACAGGGTTCCAACAATGATCGACGTTATAAAGATTTCATTTCCAGCCAGAAGGTGGAGTAGATTTAACACCAGGGATATCACCAGGAAGTATATGGCTCCAAAAATTGCAGTGGTGATCGAGTATATCAAACCCAGTCGAATAACAACTTTAACATCCAGGAGCTGGTGGCGCAAGATCGCATATGAAATGAGTATGGCAGTAATTACATTCGCAGCTATATCAATTGGATACTTGCCAAGTTCAGTGAAATTAATTAATATTGCGAATATTGGCAGCGAGATTCCCAGCATTAAGTATCGGATGCGATTTCGATGATTTGCGTCCTTACTGTCCTTATAAATTTTGAACAGTATGACAAGACTATAGATGGTAATAACAAAAAATGGTAAAGCAATTAGTGGAAGAAAAATACCAAATTCATAAACAAAAGATCCGGTTTCATCCAGGTAGGCAGACTTTATAACCAGGTCGGTAAAAAAATCTAATATGATCGCGCAAATGCCATATATCAGAAGCGTAGGCACCCATTTATTGCGTAATCCGAATAATTTTTGTACAAATAGGAAGAGTGCAAAAAGCATAGCCACAGGTGAAATTGCCATGGCCCTGAACCAGAAAAGGGGAGCCACCAGCCCGGATGATGCCAGAAATGCACTGATTGACCAAAAAAGCATTGAGATCAGGTAATATAGAAAAAATTTGCGTAATTGCGTGCGCGGTTTTGATATATAAACCACCACAAACAGGGTTAAAAAAACCAATGTGGCAAACCCCGAGACGATGGTGGCTATGGTCCAATACATATTATGATCAATCCATTAAGATGGTTAGAAGCTTATTTAAACTTTCTGTGGATGGTCTCATGTGAGATGGTGTAATATCCTCTAGTTCAGCACCAGCCTCAACCATGGAATTTTTATAAGCTTTAAACGACCCCGGAGCCACGCGTGTAAATACAAGTGGGTTGATTTGCAGATCTTCTTTTAGATCGCAATATTCCTGAAAAAGGTTGCTGAAGTGTTTATCCAGAAGATTGGTTATCTCTTCATCTGATAAGTCGCTTTGGTCTTTTAACTCAATATATAATTTGAGAATAGGAGTTCCGTTTAGGATCTCTTTGTTGGCTGTCCAATCCTGGTATTTAATACCAGATGCTTCAATTGCATTCCAAATTTCTCTTTCAGACAGAATAAGATAACTGCCAATATTTATTATGTCATCTGTCCGTGAGTAGAATTGGACTTGTGGAAGTACAGAACCGATCTCTTCGTCGCCGATGGATATCACTTTAAACATGTCAAACAAGCGATAACGGATTAGCGCGCCACCCATAAAATTGGTGATTACAAGTTCGTAAATCCCCTCCTGCAATTCATCCATTAATACCGTTTTGGGTTGGTAGGATGGATCGGCTTTATTCTTATCGACTTCTTCAAGAGGAATGAATTCCAGAAAAGCGTTATCAGGGAAAAAGGTCATTCCTTTGAAATTCCATGATTGAAAACAAAGATTTCCACCCTCTGTACAGGAAAAACCCTCCAGAGGTTTTTTACCCCAATAATACTCAATTTTTTCTTTGTAGATCTCAGTGTCGGTTCCACCAGACATGATGCCTTTTAATTTCCAAATATCTTTAGGCAAAATATGGCGCTTATTTATTTTGGCGATTACGACAGCCCTTAGGAGACGAAATAGAGTTGTTAGATTTAAAAGCTCTTTGGAAGGTTGGGAATTACTGGATTGCGTTTCAAATTGTTCCCCCATTTTTGCCAGGACGATCGACAGACCACCAAAGTAATCCAGGCCATGTTGCATGGCGAGTTTGAATCCAACTGCGATGCGCTCCCCGTATTCCATTTTTTCCCCTTCTTCCAGACTTGGCAGAAAAATGGCATGTAAATTATCCAGGATCGAGGCAGCCAGGTAACCTGATACATAAGGCCGGGGTGCCGTCGCCATTAGAAATTTATCATTACGGTCAAGCTTGACGTCTCCTGGATGTGAGCAGGAGCTCATCAGCATGGCTGCAATTACCGAATCGCTGAGATGGTCGTAGAATTGTCGCGAATAAGGGAGCCAATAAGTTCTAAGATCTGATGTGCGTCCGGATGTGCGTGCCCATACATAAGGTTTAACCGGGAGATTTTCTTCATTCTTATCAGATAATAATTTATCATAATCTGAAATTCTGGTTAATGGTGTAATCCGGCGAAATTCTTCAATGCTGGTTGGGATATTCGGGCCCATGAAATGCTTCCCGAGATTTGAAGCTCCTAATAAATTGATCTGCTCAAGCATAAGCCGGTTTTGAATATCCATATAATCTTGCATGCTCAGATTCACATAACCACAATGTTTATTCCAGAGCTCATCCTTACGACCTTCCTCGATTAGTTTAAATGAACTTGTCATAAATTTCCTCCTTAGATTTTGACAGCTTGTATGAAAAGTGGCGAAGGAATGAACCAATTCTTGGATGGTAGTTTTATTATCTTAGGATCTTTAAACCCCGAGTTTAATAAAAGAGCCTGCCATTCTTCCTTAGCTCGCAAATTGGATATTGAAGCAGATTCAGCCCATGCTCTGGTATGGCTCTCGGTCATTAAAAAATATAAATACGCTAGAATTCTAATGACTGATTTGATCCCCGGTATTTTCCAGTTGAGAGAACCGCCAACGTCAATGATCGAAAGCCTGCCATTGCTCGACAGGATCCGATTACTTTCTGAAACAAATTTTTCCACATCCATGTGGTGGGTTGCCAGTCCGCAAATGACCAATGTAAAGACATCCCCGTGATATGGCATATCCATTGCGGATGCACATACCAGGGCGCTTTTATCCTTAATGTTTGATTTTTCAAATCGTTTTTTGGTTTGTCTAAGCATCGGATATGTGATATCCAATGCATGGATTTGGTTCTTGCTAAAGCCAGTTTTTGCAAGATGATGCGAGATAACGCCAGTTCCAGTGGCTACATCAAGAATTAGATCATTTTTATCTATAGGCGTTTTTTGGATCAATTCATTTAGAAAGCTTTGATAACTCCACCCCCAGAACAAGTTAAGCTCAGAATTAACCTTTTGTTCATAATCTGGAGCCATTTCAGTAAAAGCTTCAACGAGAATATCCCTGTCCTTCATGAGCTGCCGTCTCCTTATCCGAATGGATTGATTTTACCAAAGATAAAGGGTTTCTGTACCCTTTTTTAAAGATATGCAGCAAATTGCTATGAAATGATATAAAAAGACGGCGATGAACTGATTTTTGGTTCCAAAGATTAGTCAGGAAGGGGCGAAATATTTATGACCTGAACCTCTTGGTAAAACATAAACGACCAGGTTATGATCAAAGATCATAAACCTGGGCGCGACAGCAGAGCTAAGTGTCTATAAAAATATTTCTAACCGTTGATAGCGATTACACCAACGATTGTTAAAAAAATTGCAAATAAAGGAATGCTGATTCTAGGGGTCAGAAGGCGGTTAAGAAATTGAGTATTTTGTTTGATGATATTTACATATTCTTCCAAAGGGTTAATGTCTAGGTTCATAAGTTCTTCTCCTTATTTGTTATGAACATAGTATATATAAAAAAGAGAAGAAAGTAATTAACAAGTTTGTTAGCCTGCGTTTTAACTGTAAAAAATACCCCCATATATGGGGGTATTTTTATTTTCAACCGTACCTGTGAAAATTGATGACAAATTTCTCTGATAATTTAAGCAGGAACGAATGTTGTAATTAAAAATAATTGCCCCGCGGGAATGTTCCCGCGGGGCAATTATCATTTCAAATATAAATGGATTACTTCGCCAGCAATTCTTGTAACACCTTGTTGGATTGCTCTTGTATCACGGCATGCAGGCTCTGACCATTTGCATCCATCGTCACCACCACCGGAAAATCTTTTACTTCGATCACCCACATGGCTTCCGGGACACCGAAATCAAGTTTGAAAACATCCAACACACGTGTAACGCTCTGCGCAATATAGGATGCTGCCCCTCCGATCGCGTGAAAATAAACTGCCGGTGTATCCTGGCAGCCCTGCAGGGTTTTGGGACCCATACCACCCTTACCGATCACGCCTTTAATGTTGAAATGTTTCATCACCTCGGCCTGATAGGGCTCCTCACGGATGCTGGTGGTGGGACCTGCGGCTACAAATTTGTATTGGCGGGTGTCCAATCCTGAAACAACTGGCCCGCAATGGTAGATAACACTGTTCTTAAGCAATGGTTTGATGGCCTCGTACACCTTCAAGTCATCACCTTTCGGTTCATGGTTTTTACGGATGAAAGTATCGATCATCCACTTGTGGACTGTGTCCCGTCCGGTCAGCATGATCCCGTTTAGCATAACCGGGTCACCAACTTTCAGGCCGTGAATGGTATCGTCACTTATGGGTATATTAATTTCTTGCATATCATGCTCCTGTTTTCCTAATCAAAAGTGACTTCGTTACCTTTGATTGTCATCTTACGCCGTCGGTAAGCCCAGCACATATACGAGATCGAGACAAAATAGCTTGCTGGTAGGCGGTGTAAACCGCTGATCTTGGTATTGAGCACAGTGGTTTTACCACCAAATCCCATTGGGCCGATACCCATTTGATTGGCTTCGTCGGTCAATTGTTGTTCCAGTGCAGCCAGTTTAGGCTCAGAATTACCTTCATCCATCTTATTGAACAGGACTTCCTTCGAAGCCAGGTATCCTGCCCCCCGGTCGCCCCCGAAGGAGACNCCTAAAATACCCGGTGCACANCCTTTTCCCTGGGCTTTTTGAACAGCATCCAGTACCACTTTGCGTACGCCTGCCAGGTCGCGACCAGCCCCCAGGTGCGTATCGGGTAGGGAGTATTGTGCACCTACATTCTCGCAACCGCCTCCTTTAAGCATCAGTTCGATGGTTAACTCATCCCCTTCAGTTTCCTCAAAATGGATGTATGGGAAACCTTCCCCACCCAGGTTGTTTCCGCTGTTCTTCTCGGTCAGCACATCTACGGCGTTCGGTCGCATATAGGAGCGCTTGGTGGCTTCCACCATGGCAGCCCGGATCTGCTCTCTTAATTTGCGGGTGCTCATCCCTTCGGGGTAATGTACATAAAAAATGGGTGTGCCGGTATCCTGGCAGATAGGGGTGGCGTTCTTGCGGGCCAGGGCAACATTCTTCAAAATGGTTTCCAGTGCACCACGTGCGGCTGAACCGGGTTCCTCATTCTCGATTGAAGCGAGTAAGGAATTTTCAACATCTGCTGGCAGATCGGTGGATGTGCGTCGGATAAGTTCCAGGATATTCTCAGTTAAATCTTGCATACTTGTCTCCTCTGTTGAATTACCTCTTTAAATATACACCTAATTATTAAATTTTCTACTTACAAAACGCCAGAATTAATGTGACACAAAGCATTTAATTTCTTGTTGGAATTTTAGGTCTATCACCGGCTTTTGCTTCTGTAGGATACAATAGAACCGATGGAAGATAATAAGATCAATCCCTCAATTTTTCGTACCCGGTTCCAGGTATCAGCACAGGCAATTGACGAGAATGGGCATGTTAATAACGTCAATTACGTTCAGTGGATGCAGGATCTGGCAGTCAGCCACTACCAGTTGATGGGCGGGGTCGAACCTACTCAGGCACTTGGTGCTACCTGGG
>BS_KBA_SWE02_21mDRAFT_10000847_pt1 | contig 11526 bp, 12 predicted proteins | sample BalSeasSWE02_21m_FD_9196 | JGI IMG/M metagenome (IMG submission 9196)
CACCTACTGTTGTACTTCTGAGGGATAACACCCCTCGAAGGGGTGTTATCCCTGCGGTTTGGCCAAACTTATTATGGGACAACTAGATAAGGATATTACTATAATATGCTTTAGGTGGATAGTATCTTGCCCTTTGTTCCACTGGATATAGGAAACGTTTTCCTCTTTTCCTATAGGGGGGTACTTCTGTGATTATTTCATTTTTGGACTGTTTGACTATCTTCTTGTTTATCACCATGGCTTATTTTACCCTACAGTAACTGGTGTTTGCCCACGTAACTCACTCTTAGACGTGGCTGGTACCGTATATTTTTCACCGGCTTATGTCTTATCCACTTTTCTTGGATAAGTCCTTGATGATCGGGTCTCAATATTCCAGTAATTGAGTGGGAATCGCACCCCATTCAATCTAAATCTTTAAATAACTGTTTTGAAGTCTAGTTTTGTTTGTTTATTATCTTTTATGGGGGAGGAGCATAGTATTTCTATCTTTACTCGTTCAATGACTTTTCAATTCTTTTCTTCTTATCCCTCGCGGCTGTTATTTACTTGCTACGCGCACAAGTAGTATTCATGTATATACATATATATATGTACGATAAATAATAATTCCACTAATATGGTATTACCACACGGCGTTGAAGTCAAAATCTTCAAATTTGGCAACACGGCATTGGAGTCAAAATCTTCAAACTTAGCAAGCTCACTTTGAAGGTTTTGACTCCAGATTTATCACCTATATTTCACCAGTATTTAAAATTGTCCCAGTTACATCTTGATACCTGGTGTACACCTGTTTTAATGCACGAATTGGCGTAAAGGCTTCAGCCGTGCCGGTTCCCCCGACGTTTAATTTAGTGTAGTGCCAGCCGCCACCGGCTAAAGCCTCACTGCCATTAAGTTAAGCCACGTTGGAGTCCAAACCTTCAGCTTTGGACCAGATTAGTTAAGGTGAGACGGCGTTTCCAAAGCTGAAGCTTTGGACTCCAACGCCGTAACTTGAGCTTAACTTAATGGCATTGAGGCTAAATCCTCTACTCCAAGAAATCCCCTATTCCAAACCCGCCTTGCTTTTCGCCAAATTCTATACGTCTTAGCAGGGATAACACTCCTTGAAGGGGTGTTATCCCTCAAACTTCAAAAATCAGAATTTAAATTTTAATTATATCAAAGACTGGAAACGGGAAATTTTTTTCGAAATCAACTATAATTTCAAAATTCTATCAATTTTACCAATCCGAGTCTAAAGAATGAAAATTAGCGAATATTGGCTACGTGAATGGGTTAATCACTCATTATCCACCAAAGAATTAGTTAATCAACTCACCATGGCGGGGTTAGAAATAGATAATATTACCCCAGTGGCCCCCGATTTTACCCAAGTAATTGTAGGAGAAGTGCTTTCAGTCGTTCCCCATCCTCATGCTGAAAAACTGACTATTTGTCAGGTAAATATAGGAAATACCCAGCCTTTGACTATTGTTTGTGGGGCTAGTAATGTGCAAGTTGGAATGCGGGTGCCTACCGCCCTTATTGGCGCCCAACTCCCTGAATTAAAAATTGAAAAAGCTAAAATACGGGGAGTCATCTCAGATGGTATGTTATGTTCGGCCAAAGAATTGGGTTTAACAGAAATTTCCAGCGGCCTCATGTCACTACCAAAAGATGCACCCGTCGGTGAAGAAGTTCGAGATTATCTACAGCTAAATGACGTAACCATAGAAATTGATTTTACCCCTAATCGTGGAGATTGTTTAAGTATCAATGGCCTCGCTAGAGAAGTCAGTTTACTCACGCGTTGCGTGTTGAAGCAGCCAAAGACGGCAGCCGTGGTGGCCACCACCAACGACACCATACCCGTTGAGCTTCAGTATCCTCAAGGAGGTCCACGATATGTCGGACGAATTGTCAAACAAGCTAACGTTAACGCCCCAACTCCTCTGTGGATGCAAGAGCGGTTACGACGGTGCGGCTTGCGCAGTATCAACGCGGTAGTCGATGTCACTAACTACATATTATTGGAACTAGGGCAACCGTTACATGCTTTTGATTTGGCAAAATTAAATGGAGGTATTCAAGTTCGCTTGGCCACCGCCGGCGAAGAGCTTACCCTATTAGATGGGCAAACTCGGTGTTTAGATGGACAAACTTTAGTCATTGCGGACCACGAAAAAACGGTGGCTATCGCCGGCGTGATGGGCGGTTTCGACACCGCGGTGACCGCGCAAACACAAGACCTATTCCTAGAAAGTGCCTATTTTTCACCCGAAACTCTTGCCGGCACCGCCCGACGATACCACCTACAAACCGATGCTTCTTACCGCTTTGAACGAGGGGTAGATTTTCAATTGCAACGTCAGGCTATAGAACGAGCCACCGCGTTATTATTGGACATTACCGGGGGGCAACCAGGATCTGTTATCGAAGTCACCGATAGCTCTACACTACCGGTTATTCCAACCATTACTCTACGAAATGCGAGAATTAAACGCCTACTCGGTCACTCGATCCTACCAACCGAAGTCAGTGACATCCTAAAGCGATTAGGAATGACGCTGACCTCCGAAAATGACACCTGGCAAGTTACTCCCCCCAGCTATCGGTTTGACCTCAGAGTAGAAGCCGATTTAATCGAAGAAATAGCGCGAGTCTATGGCTATAACCAACTACCTAGCCGCTCACCACTAAGTCGACTCACTATGCGACCGCAACCGGCGGTCACCTTGGCGCAAATCCAAACTACCTTGGTACAACGTGAATATCAAGAGGTGATTACTTATAGCTTCGTCGATGCCGATTTGCAAGCCCAATTGACTCCTGACCAACCAGCGATAACCTTAGTCAATCCCATCGCGAAACGGCAGGACAACCCTACCGCGATTGATTTGTCAGTGATGCGGACCACCCTTTGGACCGGCTTAATTCAGGCCCTGCGCTATAATCAAAGCCGCCAACAACATCGTTTGCGACTATTTGAAACGGGATTACGGTTTATTCAAACCGCAAACGGGATACAACAGGAAAATATGATCGCCGGGATAATCAGTGGCACCCGCCAAGCGGAACAATGGGGAAATGGCCACACCCCCATAGACTTTTTTGATTTGAAAGGGGATGTAGAAGCGGTGCTCAGAATGAGTTACCCAGTGGATGAGAATACTTTTAAAGCTGACACGCATCCCGCGCTACACCCTGGCCAAACCGCGGCTATCCAACAAGGGGAAGAGATACTCGGTTATTTTGGTGCATTGCATCCAAGCATAATACAAAGTTTAGCCTTAATTCCACCTATTTACTTATTTGAAATACGCCTAAACCCCTTGCTAAAAACTTATCTCCCTAAATTTAGAGAAGTTTCTAAATACCCATCAATACGACGGGATATTGCTATCATCGTAGAAAGAACTCTAAATGCCGCAGAGGTAATAAAACAAATCAAAGCCACTGCCAGTGAGTTGCTGACCGATTTGATATTATTTGACGTATATCAAGGGGATCACTTAAAATCGGGTGAAAAAAGTTTGGCAATCGGCTTGATTTTTCAGGCGTTTTCTCGTAACCTGACCGAGATGGAAATCGACAGCGAAATAGGAAAAATCCTGACCGTACTGGAACAACGATTAAGGGCACATTTGAGGAAGTAATAAATATGACATTAACCAAAGCTACAATAGCTGAAAAACTATTTGATGAAATGGGACTGAATAAGCGGGAAGCGAAAGAAATGGTGGATTTATTTTTTGAGGAGATTCGCCGGACTTTAGAACAAGGGCAACAAGTTAAACTGAGTGGATTTGGTAATTTTGCTCTACGTAACAAAAAACAACGCCCTGGCAGAAACCCGAAAACGGGGGAAGAGATACCGATCAGTGCCCGCCGAGTGGTAACCTTCCGGCCGGGGCAGAAACTTAGAGCGCGAGTAGAAGCGTATGCTGGACATCACCAACAACCATGAATTACCTGAAATACCTTGTAAACGATACTTTACTATTGGGGAAGTGAGTGACTTATGTGCGGTCAAGCCACATGTGTTGCGCTACTGGGAACAGGAATTTAACCAGTTGCGACCGATTAAACGGCGGGGCAACCGTCGTTACTACCAACGGCAAGATGTAGTTTTAATCCGACAAATCCGCAGTTTGTTATACGAGCTAGGCTTTACTATTGGCGGTGCCAAGCAACAAATAAGCAATGACACTGGGACTTCTGAGATTACCGACAGTCAGCAAATGATTCAAGCATTGCGAGTTGAATTAGAGGAGGTGCTGGCTATTTTAACGATGTGAGATAACCGGAATACCTTGAAAATTCGGTGGGGGGAAGAGACTATTTAAAGGGTGCCAATTCCGGTCCCTATTTTTAGAGTTGGTTCGGGGGAACGAGAAAAAGCCGGTGGAGTAGAGGCTTTAGCCGGTTGGAGTAGAGGCTTTGGCCTCAATGCCATTAAGTTAAGCCGGCCAAAAAAACCTTGAAGGTCTAAAACCAGACCTTCAAGGTTAAAACCCGATCGGGGGATTCCTTAACTTAATGGCATTGCGGCTGAAGCCTCTACTCCAACCGGCTAAAGCCTCTACTCCAATCAGGTCATAGTTGCTTCATTTTATACATTGAAGGTAAAAATTAAAATAATGAAAGATTTTTTAAGTAAAATATTAAATATATTTATGAAAATAATAAATTAATCTACTTACTTGACAATTTATGAATTTAATGGTAGTATCTCAAACAATGGTGTTTTTAGTGTTTCAATCTAGCATGGTTGATGTCATGATTTATTTTGTGACTTAATAATTTTTAAGTTAATGTTTTCTCTGCTAAAAAAAAAATTAGACGGAAGTATTGACAAACTATTTAAAAACATTTAGGATACACGACTTCTCAAGAGTTTGTGGAGGGGTACCCAAGCGGTCAACGGGGGCAGACTGTAAATCTGTTGGCATAGCCTTCGGAGGTTCGAATCCTCCCCCCTCCACCACCAAAATATTTTGAAATATTTTTGATAAAAACCATAATTTTTGAGAATTTAAAATTCTAAGGAAGAAATTTAGGCTAGTTAGAAGTTAGAGTCCACATTTACGAGTAAAACTGTAAGGAGGGGTACCCAAGCGGTCAACGGGGGCAGACTGTAAATCTGTTGGCATAGCCTTCGGAGGTTCGAATCCTCCCCCCTCCACCAAACGCTCAATAATACTGCACGCGCGGGTGTAGTTCAGTGGTAGAACTTTAGCCTTCCAAGCTGATAGCGTGGGTTCGATTCCCATCACCCGCTCCATGATGAGATGAATTCACTAGCAGGACTCTTCTATCACTTCTTAAAGAAGTGAGGGATATGGCAGAAGAAACTAAACTAAATCAAGTATAATTTGGATATTGGGTATAAAATAGCGAATCGTGAGCATACATTTATGTAGTGTGTGTGATTATTATTTTGATATAAAATTTAAAGATAAATTGGACAAATTGAAAGATTGAGGTATAACTAAATAATTAAGTTAACCTCATAAACGGCAACCAGTTGATTATTTAAGCCGCAGTAGCTCAGTGGTAGAGTACGTCCTTGGTAAGGACGGGGTCACGGGTTCAATCCCCGTTTGCGGCTCCATTATTTTTCGATCTTCTGAAAAATTAAATTTTTAAAGTGAAAACTAAATAAGAACTAAAGGTTTGAGAATATGGCCAAGGCAAAATTTGATCGCAGCAAACCGCATGTAAATGTCGGCACCATCGGCCACGTCGACCATGGGAAGACTACTTTAACTTCAGCTATTACAAAATGTATGGCTGAAAAATTTGGTGGCGAATTTAGAGCGTATGACCAAATTGATAACGCTCCTGAAGAAAAAGCACGGGGGATTACTATTGCAACCGCCCATGTGGAGTATCAATCACCTAATCGTCACTATGCCCATGTGGACTGTCCAGGTCATGCTGACTATATCAAAAACATGATTACGGGTGCTGCCCAAATGGATGGCGCAGTTTTGGTAGTATCCGCCGCCGATGGCCCGATGCCGCAAACACGAGAACATATCTTGTTAGCACGTCAGGTCGGGGTGCCCTATATTGTCGTCTATCTTAATAAAGCAGATATGGTAGATGATAAAGAGTTATTGGAATTGGTGGAGATGGAAGTTCGGGAATTATTGGATAAATACCAATTTCCTGGCGATAAGACACCTGTAATAGTAGGTTCCGCATTAAAGGCCCTAGAGGGTGATACCAGCGAATTAGGGGTGGCCTCGATTCATAAGTTGCTGGATGCCATGGATAGCTATATCCCAGAACCTAAGCGGCAAATAGATAAGCCATTCTTAATGCCCATGGAAGATGTTTTTTCTATTTCGGGTCGTGGTACGGTCGTCACCGGACGGGTCGAACGTGGTATCATCAAAGTGGGCGAAGAAGTAGAAATTGTTGGCCTGCGCGACACCATCAAGACCACTTGTACTGGTGTAGAAATGTTTCGTAAATTGTTAGATGAGGGCCGTGCGGGTGATAACATCGGAGTCTTGTTACGTGGCACTAAACGTGATGATGTAGAACGTGGTCAAGTGTTGGCTAAACCCGGCTCGATTACACCGCATACTAATTTTGAATGCGAAGTTTATGTCTTAAGTAAAGAAGAAGGTGGTCGTCACACGCCATTTTTCAATGGTTATCGGCCGCAATTTTATTTTCGTACCACAGATGTCACCGGCACTTGTGAGTTACCTGATGGCACGGAAATGGTTATGCCAGGCGATAACGTAAGAATGAAAGTTAAGTTGATTCAGCCGATCGCGATGGAGGAAGGATTACGTTTTGCCATTCGCGAAGGTGGTCGTACCGTGGGTGCCGGAGTCGTCTCCAAGGTTATTGAGTAATAGTTGTTACATCATCAATAATTTCGTGAGCTTAGATTTGACAATTGTTCGAAAGTTGTCAAATCTAAACGCTTTAACCCTAGAGAACAAACCTCAATCAGACCACCGCCCTTTGGCTGAGATGAGTCTTTTATTTTTTCTACATACAAACAACAACTCATAGGCCAGTAGCTCAATTGGCAGAGCGCGTGCCTCCAAAGCACGAAGTTGGGAGTTCGAGTCTCTCCTGGCCTGCCAAGTCAACTTTTTTCACACAAAAAATTCTTATCATCAGAGTTATTAAAAGTATTTAAGAATATTAAGAATATTAGGATAATAATGAACACAAAAACGGATGCTGCACCTTCGGGTAACAAGCTAGATATTCTTAAGTGGATAATTGCTGTTCTCTTCGCAGGAGCTGGCCTCGTCGGGTTTTATTATTTGGAAGAACAGTATTCACAGTTAATCAGGGTTATCACATTACTGGCAGGGGTGGGTTTCGCTGTCTTCGTTGCTTCTCACACGGAAAAAGGTCGCGCCATTCTCCAATTTGCGCGCGAGTCTCGCATGGAAGTTCGTAAAGTCGTTTGGCCCACCCGTCAAGAGACTCTGCAAATGACAGGTCTAGTTATCCTGATGGTGGTTGTTTTAGCTATCGTCATCTGGTTTTTGGACAGTATTCTACTGTGGTTAGTTCGTTTATTAACAAAAACCATTTAACTTTTTCAAAAAATTTTTTAGTCATTTTAGAAGAATTTGGCATAAACATACAGATTGTCAGATTTCGGAGAAACTATTGTGGCCAAACGTTGGTACGTTGTCCACGCCTATTCTGGCCTTGAAAAGCCAGTCATGCGTTCTCTCAAAGAACGAATAGCCCAAAGCGGACTACAAGAGAAATTTGGCGAAGTTCTGGTGCCCACTGAAGAAGTTGTAGAAATGCGTGATGGTCAAAAACGCCGCAGTGAGCGTAAACTGTTCCCCGGATATGTCCTCATTCAAATGGAAATGGATGGAGATACCTGGCACCTCGTCAAAAATACCCCTAAAGTTATGGGATTCATTGGGGGAACTCAAGAACGTCCGGCACCCATCACCGATAAAGAAGCCGATGCCATTTTGCAACGGGTTCAAGAAGGTGCCGAGAAACCTAAACCTAAAGTCCTCTTTGAAATTGGTGAAGTAGTGCGGGTTAAAGAAGGACCTTTCACCGACTTTAGTGGCGTGGTGGAAGAGGTCATTTATGAAAAAAGTCGATTACGAGTGGCGGTGTTGATTTTTGGACGTTCCACCCCCGTAGAATTAGAATTTGGACAAGTAGAAAAAGAATAATATTCTGAACCTAAATAACCAAAGCTCAATTATCACCATTAAATTCAAATTCCCAACATAATGAAAGAAATGAAAGAGTTGACTTCTTTGTGTTTGGTCAAACCGGTCAAACCTCTTACTTGATAACCCGCAGTGGGAACAGAAGCCGCGACGAAAATGGAAACTAAGTTTTGACTGAGCAAACTTAGTTTTCTCATTGTTTACACCTACAGAAAAGCAAACCAACATCATTTTATAAATCATCACTAATAGCAGGAGTAAGGACCACTACTGTTGAGCTTAGATTTGACAACTGTTCGCAAATTGTCCAGTCTCCCCACTAAAAGAAGACCATAGCCTTCAACCATAAACGGCCCCTTACGTCAAACCAACAGGTTCAAAATCAATGGCCAAAAAAGTCACTGCTTACGTCAAACTGCAAATTAAAGCTGGACAAGCCACCCCCCAGCCCCCAGTTGGTCCCGCTCTGGGTCAACACGGGGTCAATATCATGCAGTTTTGCAAAGAATTTAACGCCCAAACCCAACAAATAGAGCTAGGGCTACCTACCCCCGTCATCATTACAGTATATTCGGATAAATCATTTACCTTTATACTGAAAACGCCACCGGCTTCAGTACTACTCAAAAAAGCCATCGGCATTAACAGTGGTAGCAAAACACCTAACACCCAAAAAGTCGGCAAAGTCACCCGCAAACAATTGGAAGAGATTGCCACCACCAAAATGCCTGATCTCACCGCGGCTAGTATGGACGCAGCTATCCGCACTATTGCAGGAAGTGCTCGTAGCATGGGTATTGAGGTAGAACTTTAACAGGACATTAGATTATGGCAAAAAAACACTCCAAACGGTTGTTAGAAATCAAAAAGAGCCTTCAACTGGGCAAATTGTATCCTGTTAGTGAAGCGGTGGCGTTGTTGCAAACTTTTCCACGCGCTAAGTTTATCGAATCAGTGGACGTTAGCGTCAATTTAGGACTGGATGTACGCAAATCAGACCAAGTAGTACGCGGTAGCACCGTACTACCTCATGGTACAGGCAAAAAAATTCGCCTCGCGGTCTTTACTCAAGGCGCCAACGTTGACATTGCTAAAAATGCTGGCGCTGACCTCGTCGGCTTAGAAAGCCTTGCGGAACAAGTCAAACAAGGCATTATAGACTTTGATGTCGTTATTGCTACTCCAGATGCCATGAAAGTGGTCGGCACCTTGGGTAAAATTCTCGGTCCTCGTGGTCTCATGCCCAACCCTAAAGTGGGCACCGTTACCCAAGATGTGGCAACCGCCGTCAGAGATGCCAAAGGCGGTCAAGTGCGTTATCGTACTGACAAAGCAGGTATCATTCACTGTGCTATAGGCAAGGTTAATTTTGAAGCCAATGCCATCAGTGAAAATTTACAGGTCTTACTCAATGATCTGAAAAAGGCCAAACCCGGTACCGCCAAAGGTGTTTATTTTAAAAAAATCACCTTATCCACGACTATGGGAGCAGGAGTGCCAGTGGAATTGAGTAGTTTGGAATTGTGATTTAGAATGAAGATTTGACAACCGAAAGATTTGACAACTTTTCGCAAGTTGTCAAATCGGCAACTTCGGTCCATCGCTCCGTCCAAGACCGTAGGAGTCTTGTCGTGTTTCAGACTTAAATTATCCTACGCAGATGGCAACACCTCACCTCGGTGTTGCTAGGTATGACTTTACCTAGAGGAACCAAACCACGATGCCGCTTAAACTTGAAGACAAACGGCGCATTACCGAAGAAGTAGCCAAAATAGCTGTGACGGCACAATCAGCCATTGCGGTCGAATACCGTGGCATGACGGTAACAGAAATTACTCAGCTTCGAGTCCAAGCGAGAAAAGCGGGAGTCTATTTGCGTGTCGTCAGAAATACTTTGGCCCGGCGCGCAGTGACAAATACCCCGTTTGAATGTATGAAGGATAGTTTTTTAGGCCCCTTAATTTTAGCCTTCTCACCCTCAGATCCTGGTGCTGGTGCGCGTGTCCTCAACGACTTCTTAAAAACTAACCAAAAGTTAGTCGTTAAAGCTATCGCTCTAGGCGGAAAATTGATCCCCGTTGGCGAACTTGACAAAGTTGCCAAACTACCGACATTAGAACAGGCACTCAGCCAATTGATGGCGGTAATGAAAGCACCGATTACTCAGTTGGTGCGTACTTTGGCCGAGCCACCTGCTAAACTAGCACGTACTCTCGCCGCGATACGAGACTGCAAACCATCACCAACTAACCCCGACGGGGTGTAATGGTAGCAATTATAGAGATTTTTCAACTCTTCGAGTTTGGAAAATTTGTGTTATTTTCATTTTCAGAAGACAAAATTAAGGAAACCAACTCATGGCCATTAGTAAAGAAGAAATTTTAGAAGCAATTGCTAGTATGACGGTAATGGATGTCGTCGATCTGATCAAAGCAATGGAAGATAAATTTGGGGTGTCGGCCGCGGCCGCTACCGTAGCCGCAGTGGCTATGCCAACAGGAGCCGCAGCGCCAGCCGCAGAGGAACAGACTGAATTTACCGTCACGTTGACCAGTTTCGGCGGTGATAAGAAAGTCCAAGTCATTAAGGCCATTCGCGCTATCACCAGTTTAGGACTGAAAGAAGCTAAAGATCTCGTGGAAGGTGTTCCAGCGGTGGTTAAGGAAGCTATTCCCAAAGCTGAAGCTGATAAAATTAAAAAGGAATTGGAAGAAGCCGGTGGCACCGCCGAAATTAAATAACGTTTCCCAAACTGAGAGTTAAACTAAGATTTTGACTAACTCACCTTACGCACCCCCAACTTTGGTAAGGAGGGGGTATCCTGGCGGTGCCGGTAGTGCGTACCCCCCCCCCCCNTACCAAGGAGGTTGGTGGGGGNGGTGTTAACCGTGCGTAAGGTGAGTGACTAAGATTTGACCACTTTTAAAAAAGTTGTCAAATCTCGGTTCAAATCTGTATCTTCCTTCTGGGTGCTCCTCACGGTTTGACGTGCAAACCCCTGGCATTTTAACTTTATTGATTCCCATATTATAGCAAGAGAGGTGACTCATTTTCAAGATTAAGAAATTAAGAATTATACCAATTATCAAAAACCGCAAATCTTCACACCAGTTCACTAATGACATGAGCGCAACGGTTTAAACTTATCTTCCAAACTTATCTTATTGCATAGCTACTCCTGGAGTCGAGTGGTAACATACTAAAATCCCAATAATCTCCCTTCACACTCTGCAAACTGAGTCTGCAAACTAAGCATGATATATTCCTTCACCGAAAAAAAACGCATTCGCAAAGACTTCGGCAAACAACCCAGCATCCTTGAGGTGCCCTATCTACTGGCTATTCAAAG
>BS_KBA_SWE02_21mDRAFT_10000848_pt1 | contig 11505 bp, 12 predicted proteins | sample BalSeasSWE02_21m_FD_9196 | JGI IMG/M metagenome (IMG submission 9196)
GGCATATACTAAAACATCAAATCCGGAAAAGAGAGTTGCCAATTCGNCTTTTGTCATTTCAAAGACGTTNCCATATTTTATTTCTACTTCGTTCGGAAACCAATCTCCGATTTCAATGTCAGGTAAAGAGATTGTAGAAACAATGTGACCGCGTTTTAAAAATTCAAGAGTCGAATAATAACCTAAAAAGCCTGTTCCGCCAACAATAAAAATCTTCATTTAAGATCTCCTTTTATAAGCTTGTTTCTAAAAAACTCCTTAAGTGAGGTAATATATCGGGGAGATTTTTTCTTCCAAACCCAACTCTAAAAGCATTTGTGCTGTCAAAGTATACAGAACCGGGTAAAATCATTATATTTTTTTCTTCAATAAGTCTTTTTGCAAGGGTTGTCACATCTATTTCTGAAGAAACTATGGGGTATCCGACCGGTCCGGCTATAGGTCTTTTCCAAGTAAATATATCCTTGTAATCACTGAACAAAGAATCTAGTTCTCTGAGATTGGTTTTAATAATTTTGAGATTATTCTCAATGAGTGACTGCGCTTGCCTTAGGGCAATTACAGAGAGGATTTCGCTTGGGGCACAGGCACAAATAGTTGTGTAATCCTTATATTCAGCAAATTTTCTGTTCATTTCACGATTTTTTGTTATCAGCCACCCACAGCGTGCACCGGGCATAGAAAAAGATTTTGAAAGACCGCATAGAGTAACTGATTTTTCGTAAAGTTCACATGCAGAGGGTAATCTGTTTGCCGGCTTATATTCCAGAAAACGGTACATTTCGTCTGAAAATAGAATACAGTTGTGCCTTCTTGCTATGTTTACTATTTGGATAAGCTCTTTGTTTGAAACTATTGAACCGGTCGGATTGTGTGGAAAATTTATTATAATCATTTTTGTTTCGTCTGTAACCAGGGTATCTAGTTCGTCAACATCAAATTTCCATCCGTCCTTATATTTAGGATGCCATTTTTCAATTATTCCACCCTGGGACTCAACAATTGAAAAAAGGGACTGGTAAGCAGGAAAAGGGCAGATAACTTTATCGCCTGGTTCAATTAAAGTTCTCATTGCTATGTAGATGCCTTCTTCAGGTACTATTTGAAGTAGGTCTTGTTTCTTTATTCCAGAATAAAGTTTGGTAATTTCATTTAAAAGAAGCGAATTGCCCTGAGATTCGGTATAGGACATCTTTAAATTATGCCAAAGAGACAGACATTCTTCGTCGGCGGACTCAATAAGTTCGGCCATAGCCACGCTTTCACAGTCAGAGGATGAAAGAAGATATTTTGTGCTAAATTCATATTTACTGAAGTATCTTTCCAGTTCAAATTGTTTTATATTCATGCTTCTCCTAAGTTGTGNAATTTATTCCCAGTCTAATATGACTTTTCCTGACTGGCCGCTTTTCATTATTTCAAATCCTTCAATATAATCTGTGTAATGGAATTTATGGGTTATAACCGGTGTTATATCCAGACCGGATTGCACAAGAGCGCTCATTAAATACCAGGTTTCAAACATTTCACGGCCATAGATGCCTTTTATGGTTAAACCACTGAAAACAACTTTATTCCAGTCTATTTTTGTATCAGGACCATGAATTCCCAAAAGCGCTATGCTTCCGCCGTGGAACATATTATCAAGCATATCTGAAAAAGCATTTCCATTGCCGGACATTTCAAGGCCAACGTCAAAACCTTCTTTCATTCCAAGATCGTTCATTACATTTTTAAGATTCTGGGTTCTTACGTCAACGGTAACTGATGCACCCATTTTTTTAGCAAGGTTGAGCCTGTAAGGATTTACATCTGTAACCACAACGTGACGTGCTCCTGCGTGCCGAACTATTGCAGTTGCCATAATCCCTATTGGACCGGCTCCCGTTATAAGAACATCCTCTCCAAGAACGCTGAATTTTAGAGCGGTGTGAACTGCATTTCCAAGAGGATCAAAGCAACTTAGAACATCAAGAGGTATTGACGGATGACATTTCCATACGTTTCCTCTTGGAACACTTATATATTCTGCAAAAGCTCCGGGCCTGTTAACGCCGATACCGCTTGTGTCTTTGCAAAGGTGTCTACGCCCGGCCAGACAATTACGGCACTTACCGCAAACAACATGTCCTTCAGCCGAAACCAGATCTCCGATTTGTAAATCGTGAACATCACTTCCAAGTGCGGCTACTTCTCCTACAAATTCGTGCCCGGTCACCATTGGTACAGGAATAGTCTGCTGAGACCATTTATCCCAATTATATATATGTATATCAGTACCGCAGATTGAAGTTTTTTTAACCCTTATCAGTACATCATGAATTCCAATTTCCGGTTCAGGTACATCCAAAAGCCAAATACCAGGCTCCGCATATTTTTTAACAAGAGCTTTCATATAAATCCCCCATATAGTTAATACATACATTATATTACCCGACGCTTGTTTTTACACCCTAAAACGCAAATAATAGTGAAATATAAATCATCTGCAAAAAGGCCCTGGGCAAATTTGTACTACAAATTTGCCCAAGGCCTTTTTGNAGGCAGGATAAATTCAATGAAAATAATAACCCTGGAAAAACCAGGGTTATTATTAAATTGGTTTAGTAATTTTGTGATCTTACTTCAAAGTAAGCAAGAGGATGAGCACAAACAGGGCAAACTTTTGGTGCGGAGGTTCCTTCGTGAATATGGCCACAGTTACGGCAGAACCACTGTGTTTTTTCGGGTTTTTCAAATGCGGTTCCGTTTTCAACATTAGCAAGGAGTTTTTTATATCTTGCATCATGTTCTTTTTCAATTGCAGCAACACTCTCAAAAAGATAAGCTATTTTATCAAATCCTTCTTCGCGTGCTTCTCTGGCCATAGTTGGGTACATGTCGGTCCACTCATAATATTCACCGGCAGCGGCAGCTGTTAAATTTTCAGCTGTAGTTCCCAGTTCGTCAAGATTTTTAAACCATAGTTTTGCGTGTTCCATTTCATTACCGGCTGTTTCCAGAAAAAGNGCTGCAATTTGTTCATAACCTTCTTTTTTTGCAACAGATGCAAAATAAGTATACTTATTTCTTGCCTGTGATTCGCCTGCAAATGCATCCTGCAGGTTTTTTTCTGTTTTGGATCCCTTTAATTTCATAATTAGTTATCTCCTTTATATATTTATAGCCATAGGCTATTATTGACTTTGTTTATGACAGTGGTTGCATGTTCCGTAATAGGAGGTGGTTTGTCTTTTTACAATATGTCCTTCGTTTGTAAAATCAAGTTTTTTATTATACGCTTCGTCATCAATATCATATATGGTTCCGCAATTTTCACAATAAAAATGTGAATGATTAAATATATCTGCATCGAATCTATCAGGACCACCGGGCTGCATAATTCGGTTTATAAGACCTTGTTCATTAAGGACGCCAAGATTTCTGTATACAGTTCCAAGGCTTATAGATGGAAAGGAATCCTTCATTTTTTCATAAACAACATCAGCAGAAGGATGCGATCTGCTTTCCTTCAGCAATTCAAGAATTTTCTCGCGTTGTCTGCTGTATCTTAATGGGCGTGTTTCGTTCATATTTTCCTTTNATTATTTAATAATAGTAACTGTTACTGATTATAATATATATAAACAATTAATTCAAGGTTTAGAGTTGCAATATTTTGAGATTTCCACTACACAATTATCTTTGACTCAACAACTGTAATACAGAATCAGAGTATATTTCCTTTTTTAACTCTTACGGTTTTATCAGTTGTAATATCGCCTTCAAGAGTGCTTCCAATGGAAACAACAGCATTAAGGCCTTCATTTACAGTCATATTGAGCACCTGTATATCTTTACGGTCTACAATAACTAAAAAACCGTTGGTGGGATTCGGTGTAGTAGGTATGAAAACACTTACTTTATCTTCGCCTTCAAAAGTGAAGTTGCTGTTTGTGATAAATCCAATGCTTTTTCTGCCTTCCTGGGGAAAGTCCACTAATACAACCTTTTGGAAAGTCTCTGTTTTTTCGCTTGAAAGCCCTGCTGTGATTTTTCTAATGGGATTATAAACAGTTTTTATCAGAGGAATTTTACTAATAATTTTCTCAAACCACCCGGTAATCTTGTTGCCTATAAAATTTGATGTGAAAATACCTATAATGAAGATTAAAAGTATAAGAATAGCCAAGCCAAGTCCCGGAATGTCAATACTAAAATATTTCGATATTAGTTTTCTAAATATGCCATCCAGCAGATTAAACAGCCATACTAATATAAAAATAGTAACCGCAACAGGAAGAACAATAGCAATTCCCGATAAAAACCAACGTTCAATTTTTTTCCACATATCCGGCTCCTCCATCTTTAAATCTTAGTACTGGTTACTATTATAATCCTAAATGATGTTTATTTAAAATTAAAATTCATCATATAAGGCATAGAAATATTTTTATAGTATAATAAAGTATAAATTCACAAAACGGGGGTGCATATGGGGTTTTTTGATGTGGCAAACAGCAGTCTTGTCTATCTGCTGGTAGTTTTCGTAATAATTTTTGTTTTTGTGCTTTCTGGAATTTTCGCAAGAAAAGCATGGAAAAGAGGGATTGAAATTGGAATTTCTAAAGATATTCTTAAGAGAGTTGTTAAACAATCTCTTGTTTTTACCTTAGTTCCTTCAATTGCAATTGTTATAGGGCTTTTTGCTCTTGCTCCGGCGCTTGGAATTCCATGGCCGTGGCTCAGACTGTCTGTTATTGGTTCGGTAGGGTATGAACTTATGGCAGCAGACATGGCGGCTTCAGGAATGGGTATGACACTTGCGGAAGCTTCGTCCGGGGGTCCGGCTGCACTGGGGAATATAATGCTGGTAATGACCACCTGTATATCTGCAGGAATGATTGTACTTCTTATTTTCGGAAAAGGAATAATGGGAAAAGTTAATAAGCTCAGCACAAGTAAATCAGATTTTGCCCATGTTGTAATGGCATGTTTTATGATTGCACTCGCATCTGTTTTTATACCAGGCATTCTGGCAAAAGGCGTCATATATATTCTTGTTTTTGTTACGAGTCTTATCGTTACAGCTATTCAGGGATTGATAGTTCAGAAGTATAAAATCATTTGGCTTAAAGATTTTATTTTGGCATTTTCACTTGTCATAGGAATGGCATCGTCCATACTTTGGACGAGTATTTTAGGTTAGGGGGTGCAATATGAGAACGAGTGAACAATATAGCAAAGAAATACACAGAACCGGACGACTTGGATTGCTGATTACAATAATAATTCTTTATGCAGTACCGGTTATAATATGCTCAGTTTATGACATTTTTCCTACTTTTACTCAATTTATGCTTAGTGCAGGGGGTTTATTGGCGATATTTATTCCACTTACCATTTCTGAAGTTATCAGCTTTACACCTCTTTTAGGATCTGCTGCATATCTGACGTTTATTACGGGAAACATCATGAACCTAAAATTTCCATGTGCCAAAGGTGCAATGGACACAGCAGGAGTTACACCGGGAACAGAAAAAGCAGATGTTATTGCAACATTGTCTGTGGGGGTGTCCTCAATGCTAACAATTTTAATAATTGCTCTGGGGGTTCTGTTGCTAGTACCACTCGAGCCAATTTTACAATTACCGGCTATAAAAACTGCAACTGATTATATGCTTCCGGCCTTGTTCGGTGCACTTGCTCTCTCTTTATTGAAAAGCAGCGGAGATATTCAGGTTAAAGGTGTATGGAAAGCTGGAGTTCTACCATTTATTCTTATTCTGGTAATTAATTTGTTTGTATATTCACTTGCCGGATTAGAAGGTGTTGCGCTTATTCTGATGATACCTTTCACAATTTTATGTGCAAGGATAATTCATAAAAAAGGATGGATAAAAGTTGTGTATAGTCAAAATAAAGGCAAGGAGATGAACGATGAATAATTTACTGGATGAAGCAAAAAAACTTAATGAAGATATTGTTAGTTGGAGAAGATATTTCCACGAAAACGCGGAAACACATAATAACCTGCCAAAAACAACAACATACGTTATGGAGCGATTGAAAGAGATGGGATTCGAGCCGGAAGAAATATGCCAGTCGGGTGTTCTTGCAACAGTCAGAGGCAAAACCCCCGGAAAAACTTTTCTTTTAAGAGGTGATATGGACGCTTTGCCACTGGAAGAGCAAACGGATCTGGATTTTAAATCAAAAACAGGTAATATGCATGCATGCGGACATGATTTTCACACCGCTATGCTGCTTGGAGCAGCAAAATTGCTGAAAGATCACGAGAATGAAATTAGTGGGACGGTTAAGTTGATGTTTCAGCCTGCAGAAGAAACACTGTTTGGTGCAAAAGCTATGGTTGAAGCCGGTGTTTTAGATAATCCAAAAGTAGATGCAGCTATGATGATACACATTTTTTCCGGAATGCCTATTCCGGAGGGTATGGTTGTGTTTTCCGGACCAGGTGCAGTAAGCGCAACATCTGACTGGTTTAAAATTAACATAAAAGGAAAAGGTGGGCATGGAGCAATGCCTGAAACAACAATTGACCCACTTAACACAGCTGCCCATATACACCTGGCACTTCAGGAAATAAATGCCCGGGAAATTGACCCATCAAAAACAATCGTTATTACTGTAGGGGAGATGCGTGGAGGAACAACCGGAAATATTATTCCGGATACAGCTTTTTTACAGGGGACTATAAGAACATTTGATGATGAAGTAAGAAAAACAGCGAAAAGCAGACTTGTTGAAATTTCTGAAGGTATTGGAAAAACATTTCGTTGCAAAGTGGAGGTTGAGTTATTCAACCCATGTCCATCAGTTGAAAACGATGTTGAATTATCGGACAGCATTAAAAAATACACGGCTGAGTTTCTTGGTGCACACGCTGTTATGGATATGGTCGCTATAACCGGTAAAACACAAAGAATGAACGGCTCAGAGGATTTTGCATTTGTAAGCGAAAAAACACCTTCGCTGTTTATAGGAATGTCAGCTTCCGTTGAAAAAGATGGTGTTGTATATCCTCAGCACCATCCTAAAGTTTTATTTGATGAAAAGATATTGCCCGTAGGAGCCGCTGTTTATGCAAACTCCGCAATCGAATGGCTAAAAGAACATAATTGACCAACGCGGTCAGCACAACAGCCCTGGGCTAATGGAATGGCAAAAATCTAACTAAAAAGGGACTATGTATTATACTCAGTCCCTTTTTAATAGATTTAAACGTTTGATTTATGATTCGGGTTCAGAAGGACTTTCAGGAGTCGATTTGTTTTTCATGTATTCTTCAAAAGATGCCTTGCCTTCAGTTGACCACCATTTTTCGTATTTTTGTTCATAAGCGTTGTTGAATTCTTTTCCGAATTCATTTTCAAACTCTTTTTCGAATTCTTTCTCAAATTCCTTCTCAAATTCCTTTTTAAATTCTTTTTTAATCTCTTTTCCAATTTCTCCTCTTATAGTTCCGTCTTTACATTTTTTATCTTTATGGCTGCTGGTTTCGCTGCTGCTGCTTCCCCCAAAGCCAAAAATTATTTTAGCCAGGAAAAAGATTCCGAAACCCTGCCAGTATGTTATAGTTCCGAGTCCGAATATCGCAGGCATAAGCCAATTCCAAAGGAGCATTATAATCCATCCGAACAAGAAAGACAGCAAGCCTGCTAATAATATGCCGCCTACAACCATACCTGTTATTTTTAAAGCTTTTCTTCCACTAAAGAATTTTTCCATTTTCTGTGTCATGATATACCTCCATCTTTCACATAATCTTCTAATACTAATTTTAATTTTTTTACTGCGCGGTTTTTTCTTGAAAGCAATGTTCCTATCGGATCGCCTGTTTTTTCAGAAAGCTCTTTGTAACTTCTGCCATTAATCTCAGTTTCTATAAATACATATCGCGATTTCTCGTCAAGGAGGTTAAGGGCCGCCTTTATTTGTTTTCCCAGTTCTTTATTCAAAACATCATCCTCAGCATCACGGGTATCTCCGGTTTCAACCGTATCAGTTAAAATAACACGATTATTTTTTCTGAAGAAGTCCTTTGCTCCGTTGGAAACTGATTTATAGACATATGAGGGAAGGTGTTCAACCCCAGCTCCTCTGCCGCCTAAAAGTTTCATAGCAGTGTTTTGAATAATGTCTTCAGCATCGGCTTCACTGAGCTCTTCAAAAGAATACTGCAGATGTCTTTTGAGTTTATTGAAGTTTTCTAAGATGAAGTCACCTACCAAATTGCTCAATATTCCAATCCTTTCTTTCAAGTTTTTAACCACTCGTACTATAGACGAATGAAAATAGATTTTATTGCACACCTTTATACGAAATAAAGAAACAATTAGATAAATTAATTAGATTTATGCCGTTCCATTAGCCCTGAGCTAATGTAATGGCAATTTTCTAACTAAAAAAGGTAGAAAGCGAGTATCTTTTTCTACCTTTTTATAGTATCTATATGAAAATTTATTTTTCGCGGGCTTCCATAAGCTTCTGTTTCAGTTCGCCTTCAAGAACATGAAGTTCTTTTTCAGCATTTGCGCGTGCAACACGCCCTTCCTGCTGTATACGGAGGCTTTCTGTTATTGTTTCAATCAAATCGGAGTTTACCTGCTGCAGAGTTTCAATATCAACAATTCCGCGTTCGGCTTCTTTGGCTGTTTCGATTGTACCGGTTTTAAGCATTTCAGAATTCTTTTTAAGCAATTCATTGGTAGTGTCTGTAACATCCTTTTGGACTTTAAGAGCAGCCTTTTGTCTGAAAAGCGTAATGGCTATAACAATCTGGCTTTTCCACAATGGAATTGTATTAAGAATTGAAGATTGAATTCTTTCCACAAGAACCTGGTCATTATTTTGTACTAACCTAATTTGCGGCATGGCCTGAATTGCAACCATACGCGATAATTTAAGATCGTGAACCCTTTTTTCAAAACGGCCGATGAGAGATTGTAAATCTCTGAGTTCCTGTGATTTTACAGCGTCATCTGCCTCTTCAGCTTCTTTTCTAAGAGCCGGCAGCTCGTTTTCATTTAATTCCTGAATTTTCATATCTCCTGCTGCAATATATATGTCTAACTCTTTTAAATATACATAATTTTTATCATACAATTGATCAAGCAATTCAACATCGCGGAAAAGAGAATCTCTTGTAGTTTCAAGTTTTTCGACAATAGAGTCAATCTGAACAGAAAGTTTATTATATCTTCCTATAAACATTTTTACTCTGCGTGAAAATCTTTTAAATAAACCGTTTGAGGTGTTTCCTGAAATACTGTCAACGTCGATTTCTTTAACACTTACCATAAGTTCATTTAAGGCTTCTCCTGCGAACCCTGCATCTTTACTTCGGACCTGATCGAGTACGGTATCAGAAAAATCAGCAATGTCAGTTTGTGCACCAACACCATATTCAATAATTGCCTGTGAATCTTTAACATCAATTGAACCGGCAATTTCTTTCACTCTTTGAAATTCATCAGCTGTAAATTCTGTTAAATTTACCTCTTTTTTTATAACTTTAAGTTCTTTTCCATCACTCATGACTTTCTCCTTCCTTATTCTTATCCATACCAGTATTATTACCGTTTTCGTTTCCGGTTAAACCTCTTGCGGCGAGAGATTTTTTTAAAACTTCTAATTCAACATCAAGTTCCAGAATGTTGTTTTCAAAAAGTTTATTAATTTGTTTATCAGCTGAATGTCTGAGAAGCTCCATTCCTTCTTTTGCATTTTTTAAGGTTGTTTGTCCTTCTTCGCTCAACTCAGGTGATTCAAAAAGCCGGACAGACTGGGTTACAATAGTTTCCAAAGAGGTTAGCATTGTATTGAGATATCTGCGTGCAGCTTTAAAATCTGTGGGATCATCCTTGATGATTTTTGATATTTTTTTAAAACGGTCAGAGATAAGATCAAGCTCTTTTCTCATATCATCATCTTTTAATTTATAATAACTTCTGCGGATTGCCTGCAATTTGGAACTGCTTTTCAATATATAAGCATCTACATCACCAACAGTTATTCCATCGGTAACAAGCTGCTCTTTTTTCTTTTTTTCGCGTGAATTATAGATTAGAAGCAAAACCACACCAACAAAAAGAATAAAACCAATTATTCCAAGAAACCACCAAAAAAGATTTTTAAAAGCAAAAAGCAAAACCACCAAAGCCGCAATGGCAATCAATATTCCAATTGAACAGCCCGTTTTGTTGTTCTGCATATAACCCTCCATTTATTATTAATAACAAAATAATTATAACATAAAGATAAATAACCTAATAACAAACGAAGTATTTCTTGATATAATAAACAGAAATCATATACTATATTTAAAAAGAAAAACAAGGAGACGGATATGAATCAGGAAAAAGTGTTAAAAGGCTATGAATATGCACTGGATGTGTTTTCAGAACAAGGCATAAATGTTGAAGAGGCAATAAAAAAAACTGACAGTATAGCGGTATCAATGCACTGCTGGCAGGGAGATGATGTTGTTGGTTTTGATGGAAGCGATGAAGTAGGAGATGGGCTTGCTGTAACCGGTGATTATCCCGGAAGAGCGCGTACACCCGGCGAATTAAGACAGGACATAGAAAAAGCCATGACCTTGATTCCAGGTGAAAAAAGGTTGAATCTACATGCTTGTTATGCAGAAAACATCTCAAAAGGAACCGACAGAGATGCATATACAATAAAACACTTCCAAAATTGGGCAGACTGGGCCAAAAAGATGGAGATTGGGCTCGATTTTAACCCAACATTTTTCTCTCATCCTAAAATGGATGGAAATTTTTCTCTTTCCAGCAGAAAAGACGAAACAAGAAAATTCTGGATTGAACACGGAAAGAGGTGCAGAGAAATTTCCGAAGAGCTGGGAAAACAGCTTGGGAAAACATGTATTATGAATTACTGGATGCCCGATGGCTATAAAGATATACCCGCAGATACTGCCGCGCCAAGAATCCTAATGACCGATTCACTGGATAAAATAATGGAAGACAAGAAGAACCCAGAATATATGAAAGACGCCCTTGAAAGTAAGCTTTTCGGACTTGGTATTGAAAGCTATACAGTTGCAAGTCATGAATTTTCTCTTGCCTATGCTTTGAAAAGGAATATCTTATACACGCTTGACGCCGGACACTTTCATCCCACAGAAACAATAAGTACAAAACTAAGTTCTGTGCTGCAATTCGTTGACGAAGTATTGCTTCATGTAAGCAGAGGGGTTAGATGGGACAGTGATCATGTCGTTCTTTGGGATGATGAACTTCAGAATATTATGAGTGAAATTGTTCTTAATGGATATGAAAAACGTGTTCACATTGGATTAGATTATTTTGATGCATCAATAAACAGACTTGCAGCATGGGTAATAGGTATGAGAAACTCCAGAAAAGCTTTGTTAAAAGCGGCGCTTACTCCAATTCAAAAAATACGTGATGCAGAAACGGCAGGGGATTACACAACCCGCCTGGCCCTGTTTGAGGAAAACAAATCGCTTCCATT
>BS_KBA_SWE02_21mDRAFT_10000849_pt1 | contig 11492 bp, 12 predicted proteins | sample BalSeasSWE02_21m_FD_9196 | JGI IMG/M metagenome (IMG submission 9196)
AGCATCCGGGAAAAATGAACTTCTCGTGGAAGAAGCCCGGAGGAAACCAACCTGAGACGCATCGTCGTTGGTAGCCGTTCGCAGGTTCAGAACTCAGCGTTCCGCGCTACGTCTGGCTAACAAAAGAGATAGTCTAATCGAGTAGGAATCTTTGGCAAGAAAATAATTTGCCTGGTACCTTTTCGTTCCCTATTTTATAAATGAGTGCAGTTGCCGCTCTATCGTGGACAACCTGAACTGAAATGCGCTATAAGCATGCAAATCATTTAGGTCCTCAACCAAACAAAAACCTGTCATTTCCCGGGAGTAGTTATCATGAAATCGATCCTGAATTCCTGTGACCCCCGTCCCGACATTATTGCCGGCACATTCAATCCCGAAATCTTCACGGCATCCCTGAGTGAAGTGTTCCGGTTCTATACCGGCCGCGGCACAGGCATCAACGCCATCTACACCGATGCGGAGCAGTTTTTCAGAGAGGGCACCTATGCCACAGACGGCATGCGAATGGTTATTTCTGAAGTGTTCGGCCGTCTTTGAGGCGACAACACGGCCCCAGCCATCCATCGCCTCGAAACTGCCTTTGGTGGTGGGAAAACTCACACACTGATCGCATGCACCCACCTGGCCTATCAGGGGAAGGATGCCGCCGGCTTTGTGGGCGATATCATGGATGCCTCTCAGCTTCCCAATCCCGGCGAAATGAACGTGGAAGATTTTGTTACGACCGCCGGGATCAACAGGCCGCGTATGGAGCAGAACCTGGTACTGGTGCTGGCCCCCGAAACCGTTGTTTCAAGGATCAGTGGCGCCGACGATCAGGCCCCCCTCTTCCAGGGAGTGGTCTCGCCTGCGGAAGAAGTCAAAAACAGGCTTGTGGAATTGGGGAGGACGGTCCTGGCCATGGACCGTTTGAAGACCAAACCGCAGAATTACGGCATCAGCCCAAAGAAGTTACAGGATGAAGGTTTCCAACAGCGTTTCAGTGAGCGGGACAAGGCACTGGAAACCACCGTTACAGAAGCTTATAAGAAGCTCTGGTACCCTTCCTCGGATGGCAAGATCACTGCAAAGGAGATCCGCACGGCCGGGGGAGAGGGCGGCGCCTCTGTTCTTGAGCAAATTCGGAAAACCCTCTTGAATGAAGGGGAACTTGTAACGGTCGATCATTGCACCCAGTCCGGACTGACCAACCTCAAAGATCTTTTTTTCGAACGCTCCGATACCATATCGGTGCAAAAACTGCGGGAGAATTTCGCCCGCATCCGGACCTGGCCTATACTGGATGCTCCTTCTCTCCTTGACCAGATCGTGCGCGAAGGGGTGAACAGGGGCATCTGGTGCCTGTTCCGCATGGGGAGTGATGAGAGCAGCGAACCTGTGGAATTTTACGATCGGGAGAAAGGGGCGCTGCCCTTTGAGATTGATCTTGCCAAAGATTATTCCATTGTCACCCCGGATGGCGCAAGAAAGCGCGGTTGGGTTACGGACACGGGCCCGGATGATGCCAAAGTGGAATGGTATGTGAACCAGATAGCGGGCGAGCAGCAGATTGCCACGGCGGGCGAAATCGCTGAATCCGTGAAAAACAAATATGGCGAGGTCCCGGCCCAAACGGTTAAGAAGGCCATTACGAAACTGGTTCAGCACGAACGATTGATGTCCTTTAAAGGAGTGAAAGATCAGGAACAGAAGCCCGATCTGATTACAGGAACAAAAGCTTCCTTTTACAGTGTGGAGGATGCAGACGTCATCGTTACTCCGAAAAAAGCCGGGGAAAAGGGATGGTTCGTCTCGAAAAAGAGAGCTTTTCAATTGGAAGGAAGGCAGGCTGCCGAAATCCTTCTGCCCATGCTTCGAAAGATCGGTTCCTTCTATGGCCGCGGTGCAAACACTGCCATCGATAATCTGGACCTGGTTGAAATGGAACTCCCCAAAGGCGGAACCCTCCGAATCACCCTGATGGACGTTCCGGCCCAGTCCATGAAAGACCTTGGGGGAACTCCTTGAGACGGCGGCGGATCTTGTGAAGATGGGGGACAATACCGAGGCTTATCTCACTGTGAAAGATCCGGGAAAAGATTGCCCGTTTATGGTAGAATTGGAAAAAGAAAAAAGCAAAAAAGAGCAGGGCAGGTCATGACAAAGAAAAAAAAGCCATCCAAAACCGATGAAGCCAGGCATCTTCAGCGGGTGAAAAAAGGAATTCCAAAGGCCCCCTGGGCGCTGAGAATCACCGAACATGGGGACAAGCCGGCGCCTGTGATGATTGTAAAAGAGCGCATCCTTCCGGAACAGCGGGAGGACACTGAGGGTCTCGTCGCGCCCCGTTCCATTCTCAGGGAACGTGGTTTGTTGTACGGCCCGGCCCAGGTGCGGTGCCTGCCGGTGATTCGAACCATTCTTACCCGCGTCTGCGACAAGGCCGGCATTCCGTTTGAGCTCCATCGGTTTTTGCAGGGAAAACGGGTCACCTTCCGCGGGAAGCTGCCCCTGGACGAAGAAGCCGGGTGCAAGCTGGCCCTTCTGTTTAAACTGCAGGAAAGGATCAAGGAACTGGACCGTGTGGAGCTGCTGGCCCGCCGGGTGGACCGGTTTACCCGGGAAGAAGCGTCCTACTGGCATTCCCGGATCACCAGTTTCGGAGACGCAGCCAACCGATGGGCCGCGGCCGGCATGAAGGTGATGCTGGCAGGCCAGCCCCGGGACCCCAATGTGGCCGTCATGCTGGAGGAACTGCGGCGGAAATATTAGGAATGCGGTTCGACAGGTAAAGGTTATATGCTGTCGATAATCCCAAATAAAGGAGGTTTTCGGATGCTTACAGCGAAACAGGAAGTGATGGAATTGTTAAGAGATCTGCCGGACAGCAGTACTCTGGAAGAAATCCAGTATTGCTTGTATGTACGGCAAAAAATTCATCGCGGAATAGCTGACATAGAGGCGGGAAGAGCCACAAGTCAGGAAGAAGTTGAAAAACGGATGGAAAAATGGCTCGCGATGTGATTTGGGCAGATGCTGCTCAGGAAGATCTGGAAGCGGCGGCGGCCTACATTCACCGTGACTCGCCCTTTTATGCAGCTTCCTTTGTAAAACGAACGTTAGCGGCGGCTCGCTCCCTGGCGAATTTTCCCTTGCGGGGTTGTATCGTCCGTGAATTCGGGGATTCAAATATACGAGAGATCTTTATCTACAGTTATCGTTTAATCTATCGGGTTGAAAAAAATCGGGTTTCAATTTTATCCCTGATTCATGGAAGTCGTGAATTCACAAAAGCCTGGGATGAAAGAGAAAGGGACATTCCTCTTGGCGAAGAGATGGAGCAATAGCTTGGTTGGGTAGAGCGGAGCGAAACCCAACAAAGTTTCTAATACAAAAAAATTCTTGCAAAATGGAACCAGAAAGTATATTTTGTATGCACATTCATCAAAAAATTTTGAACAACACCCCCAACGCATCCCGTAAGATCTGCGCACCATTGGGGGTTACTTTTTTTATAGGGGTTTTTCATGCGATTTGAAAAGCCCCCCAAAACGTTTGATGAGCAGGTCGATCTGCTCATTTCGCGCGGCATGCGGATCGATGATCCAAAACGCGCAAGACGCTATCTTTCCCATGGATTAATTATTACCGTCTGGCGGCGTACTGGCTGCCATTCGAGCAGGATCATCCCACACATCGTTTTAAGCCGGGCGTTGAATTTGACCTGGTGCTTGAACATTATATTTTCGATCGAAAGTTACGCCTGCTTATTATGGATGCCATAGAACGGATCGAGGTTTCCCTTCGTACACGTTGGGCATATCATCTTGCCCATTCCCATGGCCCTCACGCCCTCGAGGAACAGTGCAATGGGGTTTCCCCCAGACTGGACCGACATGCCAATTTGGCAAGGCATTAAAGCATAGATCTGACCCGCGTCAACTTGGAAAGCCTCTCTCACTGGAGGATTAACATCAGATTTGTATTGGGATACGGAGAAAACATGAACCATTCCATGGTAAACGATCTAAGGCTCATCGAAGCCGGATTCCCCTGTCATCAGGTGGGGGCGGAAACGCAGCGCGAACGGGATACAGGAAAAGCACCTCCTCCTAATCGTCTCCATGTCTGGTGGGCGCGGCGGCCTCTGACCCCGAGCAGGGCCGCTATTCTGGCCTCCCTGCTTCCGGCGGACACGGACCCGGACTGGTTCCTGCGGCAGTTGGGCATTTAAAAACGTGTAGTGGAGATCAATGGCGTGCAGTGGACCCTCACAGGGAAGATCCTGGAGAAGATCGTGGTGGATGAGTCTGGCGGGGAAGTGCTTCCAGTGGATGAGCGGGTGTTGGATTTACTGCAGAAAGAAATCAAGCGCCGGGAAAAAAATCGTGTGATCATTGACAAACTTAAAAAGGGGGACCCTTCTCTTGCCGATGATTCTATAATATCTCGCTGGGCAATAGAACTGCTGGCAATCTCTCGACCATTACCAAGGATAGGGGAAGAACTGCCGGTCATCTTGGCCCCCGCTGATCCGGCTCACATCAACGATCGTATAGCTTTTGCCAAATCTGAAAGGGTGACGACCATCTTAAACGGGGCCATAAAGTATGATCCGGAAGATCTTTACGGATATACAAGGGCTTTTGCAAATTCACCGGAGCCGGCAAAAGTTCCTCTAACTATGTTGGATCCAACGGCAGGGGGCGGATCAATCCCCTTTGAGGCCCTCAGGCTTGGGCACAAGGTGATCGCCAATGAATTGAACCCTGTGGCTTCCGTGATTCTGCATGCCACACTGGACTACCCCGCACGATTTGGGATCGAGCTTTGTAAAGGCATCACCTTTTGGGGGGAAAAGGACTCGCTGGCGAGGACCCAAATTTCGCCACAGTGAACCGGGCCATCGGACAGTGCATCCATTGCAGGCAGGGTAGGGTATACCCTGCAACGCTACTGGCGCTGTGTACAGGCTGTCTGATCGTTGGGTTACGCTTCTTGCGGGCTGAAAGAAACCATTAGCTGGTATTTGGTCTTCCTGGGAAAAAGGGGATTGTTTGTGTGCTGAACGGCTAACCCAGCCTACAGTTTTTTTGTTCTTAGATAGCCTGCCTGGTTGCAATGTAACCATAAATAGGTTACATTCTTGTCGTATATGGAGGGGCTGAGGCGAGAGAGAGGAATGCAGAGGTGACAAGGCCGGAGGAAAAACTGTGGCGAGTGTTTTTTCGCCGGAATGTAGAAAAGCGAGTTACGAAAATGCCGAGACCCCAATAAGTGCTTTTTGCCAATTTAGTTGAAGACTTGAAGAAGAAAGGGCCTATACGAATAGAATGGCCGAATTTCAGTAAGCTGTCCGAACATGAATACCATTGTCACTTGTCGTACTCATGGGTGGTGTGTTGGAGGGTGCAGGAAGACGCATTGGAAATAGAGGTGCACTATGCAGGTAGTCGTGAAAAAGCCCCATATTAGGGTGGAAGGAGATATTACCGGGAATTTGATGGAGTATCTCCAGCGTGAATTCAATGACATTGAAATCATCAGGGATGAAGATGATGAACTCGTCGAAATCTGCAAGAGCGATTGGCATCGTTCGATTCGGCCAACCATATCCCCAGGTGAAAACGTACGGACCTATCGTGAACTCCATAATTTGACGCAAAAAGAACTGGGAGAAAAAGTGGGCAATCTCAGCCGCCAGAATATCTCAAATATCGAGAACAACCGTCGACCCATCAGCAAAACCGTGGCAAAAAAACTTGCCGAAATATTTAATATTTTCATTGAGAAGTTCTTGTAATACTCTTCCCAACCTGCAATGCTGTTTGTCTCGTTCGCATGATTCGTGGTGAAAATGAAGAACTTTAAGAACAGGGACTGGCAATACGCCTACAGAACTTCCTCCCCCGGCCCTGGTGGAAGGGCCGCCAATATTCTGCACGATTTTTACATTCCCGCCCTCAGTATGAGCGTGCGATACGACCGGGTGGCTGGGTATTTCCGTTCATCGTCGCTTGCCGCAGCATCCCAGGGTTCTTCAGCCTTTACGGCATCGGGCGGAAGAATGCGACTGATCGCCGGGGCCGACCTTGCAGAGGATGATGTTCTGGCCATTCTGGCCGGGAACGAGGAACTCATGGCCCGGCGGCTGATCTTCTCGGGAGCGCCCTTATCCCGCGTGATGCTGCGCCACACCCGACCGCTCCTGGAGCTTTACCAGGAAAAAGGGCTTCTGGACAGCACCCTGGCGCGCCGGGAAATCCTGCCTGTTCCCACCATAGTGATGACCCCCCTTGAGAAAAAGGCCTACGATGAACTGCAGGCCTACTGCGAAGACCTGGCCTCAAAAATTGCGTCCTGCACCGATGAAAAGAAGGCCCCCACCAGTCTTGGGTTTCTGCTCAGTTTTTTGAGGCTCCGTTTTGCATCGAGTCTCTTTGCTATCCGGGAAACCTTGAAGAGAAGACGCGAAAAAATGGCGGCGACACTCGATCATCAACAGAAATGCGAAGAAAAGGCGGGCGATGCATACGATGATCAGGACGAAATCACAGAGGAAGGCTACGAGCCAGACGAGCGCATCCTGGAATCCCTTTTGAAAAACCGCAACCAGGCAGACCTTGTGTGGGAGCAAAAGCGCCTTGAAATCATGCTCACGACACTGGATGATTTGTCCGGGACGCCCAGCAAAATGAAGGAACTGCTTTCCGTGCTCAACAGACGTCGCCTCAATGGGGGCCGAATCAAACAGACAGTGATTTTTACGCGGTTTTACGACACCCTTGAGGATATATTGCGGCGGCTTCGCAGCATCGACCAGACTCTTTTGATCGGGACTTATTCGGGAAGAGGCGGCCAGTTTGTGGATCCCCAAACAAAAAAAATTAAAGGCGTTGAAAGGGATGAGATCAAACACCGGTTCCTGCGGGAAGAGATCGATATCCTCATCTGTACGGATGCCGCTGCCGAAGGGTTGAACCTTCAGACTGCCGACCTGCTCATAAACTACGACCTTCCCTGGAACCCCATGAAAGTGGAACAGCGGATCGGCCGTATCGACCGCATCGGGCAGAAGCATAGCCGAATTTTCGTGTTGAATCTGTGCTACGTGGATTCGGCGGAGCAGATCGTATATGACCGGCTCCTCAAACGACTGGCCCAGGCCGGCGATATCGTAGGGCAGCAGCAGGTCTCCCTTCTGCCGGTGACCGAAGAGGAGTTCAATGATCTGGCCGCAGGAGCGTTGAGTCCGGAGGAGCTGGAGAAACGGGCCAGGGAACGGATCAGCCTTCAGAAAAACCGAACCGAAAGCATGGAGATTCCGGCTGGAGATCTCTACAACATCTACCGTCGCATGAGCGAGAAAAGACAGGATTATGCCCCGCCTGTAACCCTCGAAACCATTTGGGGGGCCATTTCAAATTCAAGCTACTTAAGAGACCTGGGATGTGTCCTTTGTCCCGCCGATATGCCGCAATACCTCAAGGTGCGGGGGGTGAGCGGCATATCAGAAGAAACCGCTCTTACGGTGGACCGCACCTTCTATGATCAAGGAGGGGCGGACATGGAAGGAAGTCTTCATTTTGCTTCCTACGGCGAACCGGTATTTGAAAAGCTCATGGAAGAGTTTTATCAGTATGAACTGCCCGCCTGTGTTGCGAGGCTCACGGAAAATGTGCCGGAACTGAATGTGGAGGTGGTGGCCTACGCAGCCGCCCGCGTGGACAAGGAAGGCGTGGAGCCGCGTTACAAGGTGCGGCTTATAGAAGGAGAGTTCAAGCGGCTTATGTTCGATGTAGCGGGAGTATAAAGATGACAGTGACAAAATACCACGAGGGTGGGTTTCCACCTGACAAACTGGACTGGGATAGATTGGTTCCCTATATCGGTCCTGCCAATGCGGCGGTTGCACGGTATGACGGCATGTTGGCTGCCATTCCCAATGCCCATGTTTTATTGAGCCCGCTTACCACACAGGAAGCGGTGCTTTCATCTCGTATTGAGGGCACCCAGGCCACCATGGGCGAGGTGCTGGAGTACGAGGCCCGGGGAGACACGTATGATCCGTCATCAGCCAAAGATGCCGATATCTGGGAGATTCTCAATTACCGTCGAGCCATGCGGGTCGCCACTGAGATGTTGAACAACCTGCCGTTATGTCAGCGTATTGTGCTTGAAAGTCATAAAATCCTGCTTAACAGCGTACGCGGGCATGGCAAGGCCCCCGGTCAATACCGGCAAATACCCAACTGGATAGGGCCACCGGGTTGCACCATTGAAGAAGCCCGCTTTGTTCCTATCTCTGCGGATAAGCTGCCGGAAGCCATGTCGCGCTGGGAGAAATATATCCATGATGAGGCCGCCCCGGACCGGCTGGTCCAGTTGGCGCTTCTCCATGCGGAATTCGAGGCTCTGCATCCTTTTCTGGACGGAAACGGTCGTTTGGGGCGGATGCTGATTCCCCTGTTCTTGTTTCAGGCCGGGCTTATCAAAACTCCTATGTTCTATATCAGCGCCTATCTGGAAAGCCATCGGGACGAATATTATGAGCGTCTTCTGGCTGTTTCTCGCGATAACGATTGGAGCGGTTGGTGCGCTTTTTTTCTTGAAGTTGTTCGAATTCAGGCGGAAGAGAATCTCGCCAGGGTGCAGGCGATTCTCGACCTTTACAACCGGATGAAAACCCGTTTTGTCGAATTGACCCATTCTCAGTACACCATTCATGCCCTGGACTGGGTTTTCGACCGACCAATTTTCAAGAGTTCGGATTTTGTGCGTGAGGCAAACATTCCTAAGGCTACGGCATTCAGATTCATTGGGGTTTTAAAGGACAATGGGATTTTAAAGGTCTTACAGGAAGGAAGCGGCCAGAGACCGGCTATTCTGGCATACACTGCTTTGTTGAATATCGCCGAGGGCCGCAATGTTTTTTGAGTCTCACAGATTAGCAATAAAGCCGTTTGAGTCTCACATCTAAAAGAATATGAGACTTAAATCTTATTGTGACTATTTCATGAGACACAAACGGAGCGAGATTCACCGCCTGAAGGTAACCAGGAATAAAATATGACAAAACGGGGGAATGGGGACGTAGGTGACATATTGACTTATTGGGTGGGTCTGGGGTCACATCTTGATTTGTGAATTGGTATATAAATGCATGGGGACGCCCATGCAAAATTGCGTTTTTTTCTTTTGTGGGGAGTGCGGGTCAGGATGGGTATAAAGTGGACCCCATGTCAAGACCGATTTTCACCTACTTTGCAAGACCCATCAGCAGCCTTTATCATCCAGCATGCGCAAGCTGCTGACGGGCTATGCCGTTAATTTCAACCGGCGGCACAGACGTCACGGCCATCTTTTCCAAAACCGATACAAATCGATTGTGTGCCAGGAAGATGCCTATCTGCTGGAACTGGTTAGTATATTCATTAGCTTCCGGGAAGATGGATGAGATGGCCAGCAGGAATTTAAGGCTGCCCCGTGAGAAGATATCCCTGGATTTATTGGCGGCGTGGGTGTGTGAAGTTCATGGGATCCGGAGCGGGGAACTCCTCTCGGGGAGTCGCCGACGCGAAATTATTGAAGCGCGACGGATCATGTCCCGGTTGTCGGTCAAGGAACTGGGATATTCGGGGGCCGAGGTTGCCCGGTATCTCGGGGTGACGAACTCCTGCGTTACCAGGGCCGCTTCCAGCTGAGAAGCTCCTGATAGAGATGAATAACTTTAAGCCGTACGCACGTTCTGCACGAGCGTTCCCTATCACACACGCAATAAATAAAGGAGGAAGAAAGCATGCCCGAGACGCGCATAGATAAAAGGGTTTTTAGCAAATTTCCGGGTTTCAGGCGCGGCATCGTAATCGCCCGCAAAATGAACAATAGGGGAGACTCCAAGGAGCTCGAGAAGCTTTTGAATGAGGCTCTTGCCAGTGCGGCGGCCGGGCCCATTGACTTGAAAGCGGACCCACGAACGGCTGTCTGGAACGAAACCTACAGGGAGTTGGGATGTAATCCCAACAAATTCCCCCCTGCACACCTGGCCCTCTTGAAGCGAGTTCAGAAAACAGGTGTTTCCATCCCCTTCATTAACAAGGCCGTGGCCATCATGAACGATAACTCTATTCGGGGTGTTCTTCCCGTAGGCGGAGACGACTTGCTCCGGGCGGGAGAAATTCTCGAACTTCGTCCCGCAGAGGGAAGTGAGCTGTTCATGCCCCTGAATAACCCGGACAAAACTGAACACCCCGATGCCGGAGAGATCATCTACGTGGTTGCGGAGACCCAAGAGGTTATGTGCCGACGGTGGAACTGGCGAAACGGTTTTCAGACCCGAATTACCGAAGAAACAGAAGCCTTGGTCATGAATATCGACGGACTGGGCGAGGGCAGTGAGAAACGGACCGTTTCCGTACGCGACCGAGTGGCCCGAATGCTTGAACAGTACTGCAGCGCCGAGGTCGAGACGGCCCTGCTGACCCCGTCCGAGCCTTTCTTCTTGTTCGGTTTATAGGTTGCGGGACGCTGGTAAAAAAGTAAAAAAACTATTTCGATTAGAAAGGCATAAATGTAAGGCCTAGACAGATGACAGCCCTTGCCTTTCTATCCAAATGTCCCAAGCACGCCCTGCACCCGATGAACGGGTGAAGGCAAATGATAACCTAAGAAAGTAAGTAGGCTCCTTAAGTGACCCATGAACCAGACAAGCTATAAAAAAGTATCCGATTTGGTTGTGGTACCCTTTAGGAGCGCCCCTTTCACCAAATCTACTGCGTTATAAAGCACTTGCAGTATGAAAATACGGCTGCGCGCCTGATGCCTTGTATCTTAAACAAAAGCGACGCTTGCAGGATTTAGGTGATATATTGATTGCCGTCATTCAATTTGCCCGTTATTTGCGTTTGGTATGCCACGAAAAGCCCGAATGGTTGCTGCGGGCGCCCTTCACCATATCTTCGGGCGTGGAAACGAGCGCGAAAAAAACTTTTGGGACGATGCCGATCATGACTCCTTAGTAAACTGTTCAGGCAAGGTGTTGACTGAGACGAGGGGATTCCCGCGCTCTTTAAATGTTTTCATTTACATCTATGCTGGTTTAAACTGCAAAGGTTTTCGGGGGGAAATCCCCAAAGCGCTTTTGATCATGGAGGATGACGATGCGTATTATTCGTTTTGAAGACGAGCAGGGTCAGGTTCGCTGTGGGCTTGATAAAGATGTTGTCAGGGACGGTGTTGCATGCGGCCAGGTCGAACTTTTAGAGGGTGATCCATTCAGCGGACTGGAGATCACCGGTAAAAAGGCAGGGCTGGTCCGTTTGCTGGCTCCCGTTGTTCCGACAAACATCTTCTGTATCGGCCGCAACTATGTGGATCACATAAAGGAATTCGACCGGGATATTCCGGAGTACCCGATTCTCTTTTTTAAAAACACGGCTTCACTGAATGACCCCGGCGCCCCCATTCGCATCCCCAAATGCCAGATGAAGGGGCCTGAAGTGGATTTCGAG
>BS_KBA_SWE02_21mDRAFT_10000850_pt1 | contig 11492 bp, 10 predicted proteins | sample BalSeasSWE02_21m_FD_9196 | JGI IMG/M metagenome (IMG submission 9196)
ACAAAAATAGGTCCAACAGTATCTCCCATAGTTGATTCTGCCAAATAGAATGCCATAAAGGCAACAGAAGTTGTTAATGTAGAAATTAATAATGGAGTGAATAACTCTGAACAAGTTTCTATTGCAGCCTGTTTAGCTTTAATACCTTCTTCCATTTTAACCATAATGGTTTCTGCGACCACAATCGCATTATCCACCATCATACCCAATGCCATAATTAATGCAGCCAAAGTAACCTGATTGAGCCCCATGTCAATGATTCCCATAATCATTAAAGTCATTATAACAACTATAGGTATTAAACTAGAAATAACCAGACCAGACCTGATACCTAAAAACACCAGCATCACAATTAAAACAATTACAATTGCCTGAATTAAATTGACAATAAAGGCAGAAATTTTCATTTCAATATAGGTATCCATTGATGCCAAACGAATTATATCTAAACCAACAGGTAGTTTCTTTTTCCATTTTAACATCACTATATTAATTTCCTCTCCTAACTCAATAACATTTGCACCTTCTTTTAAATTTACGTGCAGAGAAATTGCGTTTTTACCATTTACCCGTACTTTTTGAGTAGGCGGATCAATGTATCCTTTTGTGATTTTTGTAATATCTCCTAAATACACCAATTGTGTTCCATCACCAACAGGAATCAACATTTTTCTTATCGCTTCTACAGAATCAAAATTTCCGGTTGGTTCTAAAATAACCCTTTCATTTTCAACATTAATTTGTCCACCAGAGCTTAAAATATTTGTTGAAGTAATAAAATCTCTTAGTTTATTGGTTGAAATACCATATTCTTTTAAACGAGTGTTATCAAATTCAACAAAAACGCGTTCATCTTGCACACCCCCAAGTTCTACTTTTGCAGCACTTTCTAATTTAATTAAATCATCTTTAATATCATCGGCATAATCTTTCATTTCAGCATAAGAATAGCCGTCAGAAATTAAACCAACTGCAATTCCGTAAACATCACCAATCCCATCATCATCTAAAAAAGGTTTTACTCCTTCGGGTAAACCCGAAACAACTCCTAACTTTCTACGTAATCTATCCCATACGGCTTGCAAATCTTCAGGTTTTGTTTCATCTTTTAAAGTAACAGTTACAACAGACAATCCTGATCTTGAAGTACTTGTAACTTCATCAAGTTCTGGTAATTCCTGAACAATTTTTTCAATTTTATCTGTAACTAAAAGTTCTACCCTTTCTGGGCTGGCACCAGGGAAATTAGTGATTACAGTAGCTACCCTAACCGTATAAGGAGGCATACTATCTCTAGGTAAAGACATGTAAAGTACCAAGCCCATAATCATTATTGTACCTAATACTGTAAATGTTATTCTGTTTTTTTCAATTGAAAATTGCGTTAAATTCATAGTGTTGAAATTTATATGCCTTATGAAATATTTTTTTGAAGTACTTATCCTTAATAGAATCGCTATTATTTTACTTTAACTTTACTTCTTGTCCGTCTAATAAGGTTTGTAGTCCTGCAGTAGCAATATTTTGACCAAAAGACAATCCTTCTAAAATTTCAAAACCTTCAGTTGTTAAAGTGCCAATTTTCACATGTTGTTTTTTAATTGTTCCAACTTCCTCATTACCTTCAACTAAAAAAACAAATTGACCAACACTGTCTTCACCAACCGCCTTTGCTGGTACTACCAATGTTTTTTTGTTAGCCTCAGTAATACCAAAATTAAAGGTAACATTTGCAGCCATACCACTTTTAATATCTGTAGATGGGTTAATAACTGTTACTTTTATTGGATAAGTTGATGTATTTACATCAACTGCAGGAGAAACTTCAGTAACTTTCCCCTTAAATTTCTGCCCATCTAACGAAGTAAAATCTACATCAACTTCCATTCCCTGACTAACACCATTGATCACACTTTCTGGCAATCCAATATTAATTTCCATTTCTGAACCAGCATTTAAAACCCCAATTGTTTCACCTGCGGTTACATTTTCATCCATTTCAGAATTTACAACTGCAATTACCCCCTCTTCTGGAGCATATAAATAACCATATCGAATTTGTTCTTCTTGAATTGAAACACTTCTTTTGGCAGATTCATAACTTGCTACTGCAGTTGTATATGAATTTTTTGCTGCTTCATAATCACTTAAAGCCGACGAGCCTTTTTCGTATAATAAACGTACTCTGTTTAAATTTAATTTGGCCGTATTCATTTGTGATGCAGCACTATTTAAACCTTCAACTGCACTTTCATAATTCAATCTGGACTGTACATTGTCTAATTGAGACAACAATTCACCTCTTTTAACAACCTGTCCAAGTTTCATATTTAAAACGGTTATAATTCCGTTGTTTCTAAAACTAAGATTGATAATTTTATTTGTTTTAGCTGTACCACTAAAGGTTCTAACCGTTTCACCTCCTAAATACCCTACAGATTGATAACTAACAGGTCTCAAAACCTTAATTTCTACCTCTTTTTTTCCGCAAGAACTAATTACTAATAGTGTAGAAAGCAATAAAATTTGTATTGAAAATAATTTTTTCATAATTGTATAATGTAATGTAAATTAGTTTGTAGTTGTTAACGACTCCATAAAACGTTGAATAAATTCCTGGTTTTCAGCATCAGTATTTAATAAATGAAACTCCCCAATTAACCTTTGAATGGTAATGGTAGCTAGTAAATAATTGTAAATTGCATTTATTTTATTCAGTTCAGAAGTAATATAATTATTTTGAGAATCTAGTAATTCAACAATATTTACTGCCCCATTTTCATAAGAAGTTTGCGTAAGATCTAAACTTTCTTTTGCTGTAATTTGAGAAATATCTGATAATTCTATATTTGAAATTTGATTTATTAAATTTAAAACGGCATCGTTCATGTTTTTTTCCAAAGTTAACTTTGAATCTTCAATGTTAAAACTTAATTGATCTTTTTGAATAAGAGCTGTTTGTTTGTTGATATTTTGACGATTTTGCTCAACAATTGGAATTGATAAACTTAAACCTACCGTATAATAACTATCTGGAATCTGACCAAAACCCAAAGGATAATCAGTTCCATAACCCGATCTGCTAAATTCGTGATTGTATTGTCCTCTCAAAGCTAACTTTGGTGCAATTCTACCAATTCCATATAGTTTTACAGCTCTATCGGTTGCTTCCATATTATATGCAAGTGCTTTTAAATCTGGAGCATTGGCTAAAGCTTCTTTAATTAAAAAATTAATAAAAGGCTTTCTTAATGTTGGATCATCTAAAAACTGATTGATTCTATTATAATCATAATTTTCAAAAACACCTTCATTTAATTCAGCCTCTTCAATATCTATTTGACTATCTATTGGGTTGTTTAATTGTTTATTTAATGCGTTATAGGCTTGTTTTAATATACTAATGGCTACAACAAGCGATTGAGTGTTTTGTGCCATTTCACTTTGAAAACGTAACACATCTCTTTTACCCGACTGCCCTGCTTCAAAATTTTGCTCAGCAACTTGTAAGTTTTTTTTTGTTACTTCTAGGTTTTTATTCTGAATCTGTAAATTAGCTTTCAATATCAAACAATCAAAATAAGCCATTGACGCGTTGTAAACGGCATCTAACTGATCGTTATTGAACCATTCCTGTTGCGATTTTTCCAATGATTTTTGTATAGAAATATTTGCAATCGATGATTCAGAAAAAATTGTTTGAGATAAAGCTACAGTACCTGAAGCAGACATTTCTGGATTTTGTCCATTGGCTACTTTTGCCAATTCAGGGTCTACATAATTTCCAGAAGCAAAGGCTGTTATATTAGGAATAAAATCACTTTTTGCTGTTTTTACATCTTGTGCTGCTAAATAAGTATTTTGTTCACTTGATTTTAGGGTTAAATTTTTATCTAAAGAAATCTGCATGACTTCTAAAAGAGAATATTTTTTTACTGATGGAATATCATTAAAATCACCCACAAAATTAGTTGATGCAATTAAACTGTACTTTAAAGGAACCCCTATTAATTTTGCTGTATTTAAATTAATTGTCAATTTTTCTTCTGGTTCTAAAGAAATAGGCATGTTTGAAAAATCTCTTCCAGAAATTACAGCTTCTACACTTAATGAAATTCTTCTAATAAACTGATTAATATTGTCGTTTGATTGATTGGTAGCCATTAAACCAATAGCAACATCACTTGTTTGAGTTGATGTAAATGAAGGGATTTTCTTTTCGATTAAAAAATTTGAAATTATTTTTACATCATCGGCTGTTAATAAAAACCCTCCAGCAAAATATACAGCATCAATATCAACCGCATTCGAAATTCCTGAAATAATATCTTCTGTGTTTTTATAAGGAATTAATTCATATGCAATACTTAATTCTTGCGCTATCGGATTGTAAGTTTCACTTAACGTAACATTATCTGAAATAGATTTTTCAATAATAATACCAACTTTTTTAAAATTGGTTAATTCTTTTAAAGTTTGTAAATCTTGCTTCTGATTCTTTACAATTACAATTGGTGTGAAATTTTCAATTTTTGAAGTTAACTTATCCTTATTAACTATTAATTTATCCTTATCATAAACACCAAAAAGAATAACTGGTTTTTTAAGTGATTTTTGCTTAGCTATTATTTGGTTATTTATAATTCCCGTAACCAAAATAATATCTGTATCATTATTAATTAATTGCTCATAATTTTGGTTAGCTTTTTCAAAACTAAAATTATTTTCAAGCACGTTTTGTGGTGCAAATTTAACAATAGCATCTTCTCCAACAACCGCTATAATTTCAGATTGAAGATCTTTTATTATCTTCTCAATTTCAACCGATGAATTATCTAATAAAATACCAATATTGTACGTTCTTTTTTCTTGTGAATGTAAAACAATAGATATGCTTACCAATAAAAGAAATATCAAAATTCTTTTCATATATAACTCTAATTTAAAATGAGAATCAAATATAGAAATTAATATTATTTTATTAATTAAAAAAAAATTATTATATTTAATATGTTATTTTTTTTAATCTAAAAATAAATACTTATGAAAAATTTAATTTTAGTTTTAAGCATTTTTTTTGCTTTAAACATGCAAGCACAAGGCGGTGGATGGAAGCCTGAATTAGAAAAAGATTCTAAAGATGCTCTAAATGAAATGATGGAAAGATCTCCAAAATTGAAAACTTATTATGAAAAAGCGTACGGTTATGCTGTATATCCAAAAATCACGAAAGCTGGATTAGGTATAGGTGGAGCTGGTGGAAAAGGCATTGTTTTTAAAAATAACATTGCTATTGGATCATCAAGTTTAAAACAAGCCTCATTTGGTTTACAGGCTGGTGGTCAACAATACAGCGAAGTTATTTTCTTTGAAAATCAAAAAGCTTTTGAAAATTTTACCAACGGAAATTTAAAATTTGATGCTCAAGCTTCTGCTGTTGCTATTACGGAAGGTGCATCATACGACATTGCTTATAAAAATGGAGTGGCCGTTTTTACAAATGTAAGTGGTGGTTTAATGTTCGAAGCTTCTATTGGAGGGCAACATTTTTCATATAAACCAAGAAAATAGAACAGCAACTGAATTAATAAAAAAAGCCCTAAATTTTAAATAAAATTTAGGGCCTTTTTTATATTTCAAAATAAATTTTATAATAAAATTCTATAATTTACAGAAAACAAGAAAGATTTTCTATTTCCTACAAGGCCTGCTTCTGTTCTAAATTGCCAATGTTTGTTTAATTGAAATTGAGCACCAACCAAACCATTCCAAAGCTCTTTTGTTTGTTTGTCCATCGCATATTTTACAACGCCTTCACCGTCAGAAGTTACTATTTGTTCAACCATAGGATCAATATATTTAGTTACTATAGCTTTTTGTGCAATTGTTAAATCATCATACTCAGGAGAACCTTTCCAAGCTTGATATTCACTGTTAATTTCATCTTGTTTATCTGATAAACCTGGTATTGCTTCATTTAACTTAATTTGCCCTGAAGTTTCTGATGCCATTTCAGCTCTCATTCCTCCTACCCACAATGCAATATTGCGTTCTGGATTTTGTTTAAAAACAAACGTATGACCAACTCTTAACCCTATAATACTTACTTTTACTGGTTCGTCTAATAATTTTGGTTTGTTCCAAGTCCAGTTAAAATCGGCCGATATCCAAACAGGTCCAACACCTCCTGCTAACATCATCCCAAAACCTTTGGTTGAAAAATCTTGTACAACTTCGGTATTTAAATCAATAGGTGCTACTAAATTTACATTTGTTGTAGAACTTCCAGCTCCAAACAACCCATACACATTTAAAAATGGAAATACCCAAACATCAGGTCTAATAGTATAGTTTTGAGACTTGTTAGTATTTTGTCCAAATTGGATGAAATCTGCATCAGTTAAAGGAATGTCAACATTATCATTTTGAAAACCCAATTGAAAATTTGAAAAAATAAGGTCTTGTTTCATCCAAATGGAATTTGCCATAAAACCTACAGGATAAGGAATATCAAATCCTTTTTTATATACTTTTTGTCCCCAAATTGGGAAAATATAATCGTATTGTACATTTTTTAGACTGTCAGTATATTGTTCGTGTTTGGTTTTTACTTTTTTAGTAGAATACTGCGCAAATCCGGTTGGTATAACAAATAGTGAAAACAGTACTGTAAAAATTGCCGTTATAAAATAATTTTTCATGAAATTAGTATTGTCAAAGTTAAAAAAACAAAGCACAAATATAGTATTTAAAACCAATCAACCTTATCAATAAACATGAAATATTTGGGTATTTGAATTTTATAAATCGCTGTTAATTTCTGAATCATCATTATTTTTAAGCATTGCTGAAGCCTCTTCTTCTGTTCCAAGGTAAACTGCAATCCATTTAGTTTTAGGATTTTGTTCTAGCATTATTTTAATTGCCATTGTTAGAGGAACCGACAAAAACATACCTACTGTTCCTAAAATAAAACCCCAAAATAACAATGAAACAAAAACAACATATGTTGAAAGACCTAATCCTCTTCCCATCATTTTTGGTTCAACAATATTCCCAATAACCATATTTACAACAAGAAATATGAGACCAGTCCAAATAGCACCTTCATAACCTTGCTGAATTAATGCAAAAAGTATCGCTGGAATTGCAGCTATAATTGAACCGAAATTTGGGATATAATTCAATAAGAAAGCAATTAGTGCCCAAATAATGGCATAATCTATATCTATAATAGTTAAAGGTACCCAAACCAAAACTCCAGTAAAAAGACTTGTAATTGTTTTTATTGTTAAATAATGACGGATATTTCCAATGATTGTAGTAAAATATGAATGTGATTTTTTTGAATTATTATTAACAACTTTTGATTTTATAGCGATACTATCTAATTCCAATAATAAGAATATGGTGAGAAAAAAAATTGTTAAGGCATTCCCCATAAATCCTCCTAAACTTCTCAATAAGTTAGCCGTTATATTCATAGCTTTTGAAACATCAATTAAATTTGATATTTTTGACAAAGAAGGTGTAAATCCTTTACTTTCTAAACGCGTAAATATTACATCCCCCATTTTTCTTAAATTTTCTTCATATACATCTACATTCTTAGAAAAAGAAGACAATGAAGATCCTATAACTTCAATAAAAAAGATAAAAATTGCAGTAATTCCAATTAACACAATAATCAAAGCTAAAGTTTGAGGAACTTTTTTAGATTGTAACCATGCAATTGGCTGAGCACAAACAACGCTTATAAAAAGCCCCATTAAAACAGCATTAACCATTGAAACAGCACTCATTAAACCTGCAATAATTATAATAATTGAAGCAAAAATTACGGCAGGATGGGTTGGCATTATACTTGAATTATTTTTTTCCATCGGGATTTGTTAACAAAAGGTGAGTATGTATTCGTTGTTATTATAGTCAATTATCTCCATAGCAGTTACATCGCCACTTTCATTTTGAGTCTCCCATAATTCAAGTGGTGCATTGATGATATGATTCAGTTTCAACCTATCTACACCTACTGAAATTACCATATCGTAACCTTTAAACTGAGAATTGTAATTTACACTCATTAAAGGAATCTCTTCAATTAAAGTTTCTGTATTACAAATCGTGATTGAAACAAGTCTACCTCTATTATCATCAGTAAATAAACTTACCCGCTCAATCCAGTTTTCAGGTCGAATTTGTCTTGTAATTGACATTTTGTTTAATTTTATAATCAAAGGAGTCAAATAATTAAATTACACTCCAAAAAAATCTTTTATCCCCTCAAGCATAAATTGCAATCCCATTGCTACAATAATTAAGCCCATGAACTTAGTTATAAATCCTTGTCCTCTAGCATTTTTCTTAGCCGCCATAAAAAGCATAAATAAAATAATTCCAATAGAAATTATTATGGCTACAACTACACCAACAATTGCTGAAATTGGAATACCTTCATAATTATGAACAGCAGCTAAAGTCATAACCATTGTAATAGTACCAGGACTGGCAGCAAATAATATGAGCTTTGTTAAATCTTCATTCTCATCATTTGAAGTATTATTGTTTAAACCAAACAACATTTGAAAACCAATAATACCTATTATTACACCTCCAACAATTTTAAAAGCCTCAACCGAGATACCAAAAATATTCAATATAAACTTTCCTCCAAACGCTGAAACTAACAATATCAATAAAACGATCAACATTGCTTTAAAAGCAGCTCTAATGTTTTTATTTAAATCTTTTCCTTTCTGAATATCTAGTAACATAGCACCGCAAACAACAGGATTAATTACTGCTAGCATCGCTATTATTGACTGGAAATAATGCTCCATATTTACTTTTAAAAATAAAAAAATTCATTGTAAATTATTTTAAAAAACAACTTACAATGAATTAAATATACTATTTTATTTGTTTAAGATTAATTTTTCTTTGATTTCTTTTTAGATTTCTTACTTGTATCAACTCCATTTGCAGCATCTTCTGCAGCTTGTTTATCTTTTGCATCTTTAGCAGCTTGTTTTTTAGCTTGTGCTTTTTCGCCAGCTCCAATAGGTAAACCCACAAAAATATAATACGAAGTATTCTTTTGATTTGCATCTGCTGTTGTTGAGGAATTTAGCAAACCTTGATAATAACGAGCGCCAAAATTCATTCCATTCATAAATTTTTCTGTTTGGTACCCAATACCTCCTTCAAGTCCAATATCAAATCGTGAGTGTTCTTTACGTATGTTATTGTCATATTCAAGATCATTTCCATTAACAGTATTTGTAAATATATCGGTTCCTTTATATAACAAACCAAACATAGGACCAGCTTCAATAAAAATATGGTTATTAAATTTATATCTGGCTAAAAATGGCACATTCCAATACTGCATTTTTCTTACTACATCACCATCTAGAAAAAGATCATCTAAATCTTCATTACCCAATGAATAAGGTTTTAAACTAGCTCCCATAGTAGATTTTACAATTACACCTGAATGTAAAAACCAGTTAGGACTATCTTTTAACTTAAAATCAAAATAAAAACCAATATTAAAGAAAGGCTGTACTTCAGCTGTTTCCAGATTTGTTACATCTGCAAAATTAACGCCTCCTTCTAAACCAAATTTAATTTTGTCTGAATTTAATTTATCTCCAAAAAGAAGAGATATTAACACTTGACTTTGAGCCATCTGAACACAAAATAACAATATAAATATTGTTGAAAAATATTTTTTTACCATTTTAAAATCATGTTTTTTATAATAAATAATCTGTATTCATTTACACGAAATCTTCTCGTGAATTAATAATCAAATGTAATGCAATTTTTTAAAAAAAGAATTTAATTAAAATTAATTTAGGGGAGTAAGTCACTGTACATAGATTTTTTTACTAAAAAAAAGCCTTTAAATTAAATTTAAAGGCTTTTTAAAATTATCTATTTCAATTAAAAAATACGCTATTAATTATTTTTTTGAAATTTCAATAGGGTAATTTTTCATTAATTTTTTAACTCCTTTAGGAATTGTTTTTGCTCTTTTACTAGCGTTCTCGTTAATTGTTTTTTGTGAAACACCTTGCCAAACTAATTTTTTCGATTTAGCATCATAAATATCAACTACAAAAGTACCAACTGTATAATCATTTTCGCTATAAGTTGTTGTTGAGTATCCTCCACCCCAGCCCCAGGCAGCTCTATTATATCCTCCATAATAACCACCACGGTAACCCGTACCATAGCCCATTCCAGCTCCCATATAATCAGTATAAGCTGTTGTACTTGTTTTTTCGTCAATTACAAGAAATAATGTTACAACAACATCTGCATCTCCTAATACATATTCCATATCTCTTTGTGTAAATTCAGATTTAAAAGATTGTAAAATTCTTTTCTTATCTAAATCGTTGATTAGTTTATCACTATCTTCTTGCCAACCACCAAAACTATACGTTTTGTATTGTGTGAAATCGGCTTCTTTGTCGTAATCATAAGTTACTTGAGCAGAAGTTGTATCGTAAAAAAAGATGCATATAGCCAATACAGTTAATGATTTAATTAGTTTTTTCATAATATCTATTCTTTTTTAAATTTATAATACAAATATAGTTGTTCAGAATTTAATATGAACGCCTAAAGGGTAAAGAAAAGCAGAAATAATGCAAAATAAATGTTAAATAAATATAAAATAGGAAAGAAAGCAACTATAAATTTCTTAAAAAAAACATTAAAAAAGCCCAATTTATGGTTAAATTGGGCTAAAAAAACATTAATTCAAATGTAATTCAATATATTGGTTTTCGTTGGTTTTAACTATTCTTAATTGTTTCGAATAGTTGATTAAATATTGAATTATTTCTTGTCGAGGTTGCTCCTTACCGGAAGTCTTTTCAATGTAAAGTTTCATCATATATTAATCTTTAATTTAATATAATAACGATGAATATTTACATTTATTATTAATTTACTAAAATAATTTGATGTTTTTCAATCAACTTTCTCAAATTTATCAAAGCGTAACGCATTCTACCTAAAGCAGTATTGATACTTACTCCCGTATTTTCAGCTATTTCTTTAAAACTCATATCTCTATACATGCGCATCATTAATACTTCTTTTTGATCATCAGGCAATTCATAAATAAGTGCTTTTACATCTTCTAATATTTGATCTTTAATCAATTGTTTTTCAACATTTAAAACATCATCGCTTATTACTGAGAATATATCAAATTCATCGGTATTGTTAAATTTAGGCATTCTTTTATTGCGTCTAAAATAATCGATGATTAAGTTGTGTGCTATACGCATAACCCAAGGTAGAAACTTACCTTCTTCATTGTACGCACCTCTTTTTAAAGTGTTTATAACTTTAATGAACGTGTCTTGAAAAATATCTTCTGCAACTTCTCTATCTAAGACTTTAGATATGATAAAACCAAAAATTCTATGTTTGTGACGTAAAATAAGAATCTCTAAAGATTTTTCATCGCC
>BS_KBA_SWE02_21mDRAFT_10000851_pt1 | contig 11484 bp, 8 predicted proteins | sample BalSeasSWE02_21m_FD_9196 | JGI IMG/M metagenome (IMG submission 9196)
CAGGCTTCCCGCCACAAAATCGTTAAGGTTTGCTACACGGCGTACTCCATGGGGTCCATCCGAAACGGTTATCTCAGGTATTCCCAGGCGATCGATGGGAGTAGTAGTCCAGGGACTTGCTCCAGTACACATAGCAGCTTTTTCTTCCAGAGTCATTTTATTGATCAGGTTATTAATTTCAGTCATAGTTCACACCTTTCTGATGGTTTGGTTTCATGGATTTGTCATTTCGAAATGTTCAAATTTCACTTCCATGTGAATAAGAGTCGTAAATGGAATGTATGCGAAATGCTTTTTTGGCTTGGTTCAAAGTCCAACCCGCAGGCAGAGGGCAGAAAATCAGGGTTTTCCGGCCTGCAGGCAGGGAAAAATAATTATCACTAAAAATAACGTCAGCGTTTGCCAACGATAACTCCACCAGGAGCGCAAGAGAACGGGATGTCAATCCAATGATCAATTGATCTTGCTCGCTTTGCAGATCCACGCTTACGGTTGGGTCGGCCAGGGAGAGATGTTTGATCGGGGCGAAGGGGGCAATTTGCCGGGTTACCATCCGGTCTTCCTGCCATAATTCAGCAATGAAAACCAGGTTGCGGATGTTGTCGTCCGATAACCAGTCGGAAAAATCCAGCCTGCAAACCTGGGTCGCAGCTTGCGGACCAGATATAACTGGCACCTCACCTGAAGTCCTGACCTCCCCGGAAAGTGTCTCTAAAGTCCATCGTAATGTTCCCTCCCAGGAGTCAAGCGAGTCATTAGAGACATATACTTCCTGTACCGGCGGCTTGTCTTCGATGGAAAGCATAAGCGGCGCATAGAATTTTCGTGCTGAGTAATGCAAAGCCTTCCAGCGTCCGAAGTAGTCCAGACTGGACCAGGATGCCACCGGCCAGCAATCATTGAGCTGCCAATACAGGATCCCGGCGACACGCTCGGGGTGTCGCCGCCAATGTTCTACACCATAGCGGATGCCTTCAGCCTGGAGTACCATGCTTATATAAACCAGGGAAGAAAAATCCTTGGGCAGTCGGAACGTATCCAGCATCTGTCCAACCATCAGGGAATTTCCACTGGCATTCTTCTGATGCATTTCCATGATGTATGAAGTCATGTTCCAGTCCGCCTCATCAGCATAAGTGCTGATAGTAGCCAGCGGTGGGAGCGCCTGGAAACCAAACTCGCTCATAAAACGCGGGTATTGATCGCGGTAAGATGTGAAGGGTTTCCTGCCATGCCAGACATCCCAATAATGTGCGTCACCTTGTTGCTGTCCATTTGGATTCTCGAATGGTGTATTCGAGGAAGGCGAACTTGGCCAATAGGAATGATCGGGGTCTTCAGCCAGGCACCATGCGGGCAGTGTGTGGTGGAAAAACCGGTCGTAGGCAGCCTTCAAATCCTGGTACTCAGATCCTTTCCAGCCCCAATCCACCCAGCCCCATTCCATCTCGTTATTTCCACACCAAAGAGCCAGACTGGCTCGATGGCGCAAACGGCGGACATTCTCGACCACTTCCTCCTTTACATTTTCAAGAAAGGAAGGGTCGTCCAACGGGTACACACTGCAGGAAAAGATGAACTCCTGCCAGACCAGGATACCGAAACGGTCGCAGAGATCATAAAAACGCTCATCTTCATAGAAACCACCTCCCCAGACACGCAGCATGTTCTGATGCGTCCCGGCAGCAGACAGGATCAGGCTTTCCAATTGATCACTAGTTATACGGGTGGGGAAAGTATCAGCAGGTATCCAGTTGGAACCCTTAGCCATGATCGGAATATCATTTACCACAAAGACAAAGGATCGTCCCCATTGATCTTCTTGCTGACGTAATTCTATTTTACGCAGACCAATTTTAAAGGATCGCTTATCCAGTAAACCAATTTCCGCAGGATCAACTATCACCAGCCATACTTCCACCTGATAAAGGGGCTGACTTCCATAGCCATTAGGCCACCACAACTCGGGTTTGGGAATCTGTACTTTAAAATTGATCTCTTCCTTTTTGGAAATAGCAACTTTCTTATCGATGATCTCTCCATCTGGTGTTGTGATGTGCACGATCGCGGCGAGCGGCATATCACCCCAGGACTGTACTTTAACCTTGGCCGAGATAGCCACTTGACCTTTTATATGCTCTTGGCGTAGGTGAATATCAGAGAGGCGTGCTTCGCTGTATCCCTCCAGGCGAATATCCTTCCAGACTCCGATCGGGGGAAGTTGTGGACCCCAATCCCATCCAAACTGGCATGGGGCTTTGCGTAAGTGTGGGCCACCAGCGATGGCTTGGGCTACACCCGGTAGAGAACGAATGGCTTGCTTTTGTGAGACATAATTTACAGGCGAAGAGAAGGTGACCACTAATTCGTTCATTCCGCTGGATCTTAATAATGATTTGATCTCCCATTGATACTGGCGGAACATGTTGTCCGTATGACCAAGTTCAACACCGTTGAGGATGACTGTCGCCAGTGTGTCCAACCCGTCGCAATTCAGGCATATTTTTTCTTCAGACAGTAACTCGTCTGTGCAGGTAAAGAAGGTCCGGTAAACCCAATCGGACTCAGCCACCCATTGGACGTGTTTCTCATTATCTGCTTTGAAGGGATCCCGGATGCGTCCATTCGCCATCAGGTCGGTATGGACACATCCGGGTATATTGGCTGGCAACCAATCTTCTGTTCCCAATTGCTGAAATTGCCATTTACCAGTCAAAGGTTGTGTTTGCATAATGTTATTATCCTGGGGGATGATCAATAATTTTCTAAATTTCTGTTTCAAGTCAGAATTCGTATTCAGAGGCTAATGTTAATTTGCCTTAATGAATATTCATCATGAATAAACTATACAGTCGAGAGATCCCACTCTTCATGGATCTTGGGAACATCATTGATCAGGCGTCGAGTGTAAGGCTCTCTTGGATTCAGGATCACGTCATCAGCACATCCGCATTCTACGATTTTTCCATGTTCCATGATATATACACTGTCAGAAACAAAATATGCCAGGCCGATATCATGGGTGATAAAGATGATCGTCATCCCGATATCATCTCGCAGTTTCATTAACATATCCAGGATCGTAGCGCGGGAACAGGCATCGATCATCGAAGTTGGCTCATCAGCAAGCAGGATCTTCGGTTGGAGCAGGAAGATTCGGGCGATCATCAAGCGTTGCATTTGCCCACCAGAGAGCTCAAAGGGATACTTGTTGGTCAGTTCATCGTATTTTAAGTTCACAAAACTGCAGGCTTCTGTCATCATCTCTACTTTTTTTTCGCGGGGAAGATTGCCCCCACCGCGCATTTTGATACAATCCAGGAACAAGGAATCTATCTTGTTAAAAATATTGAAAGATGAGTATGGATCCTGAAATATCGCCTGAATGTCCTTCCAGTAAGCTAGTTTCTTCTTATGGGTTCCAATATCACGTTTTTTACCCCGGAAGTAAATTTCTCCTTCTGTAATGTTTATCAATCCCAGAAGCATCTTGGCCAGGGTTGTCTTTCCACTGCCTGATTCCCCCACTATCGAGATGATCTCGCCTTCGTAAAAATCAAAATCCACATGATCAACGGCCACAACTCTCTGACTACCAAACCCAAACACCTTGGTCAGACCGGATCCACTCAGGCAAGGTTTTTTATCTTCAGTCATTTTTATAAGCCTCTCTTAATTCTTCTTCTGAATAGACACAGCGGTAAAACCGATCACCTTCAATTTCATTGAGATCAACTGTATGTGCACACTCAAATTTTGCGTACTTACAACGGACACGAAATCGACATCCAGCCGGAGGATTTTTAAGATTGGGAGGTACGCCGGGAATGGCAGTCAGTTGGACATCCCGCAAACCTCTTTCTGGAACAATGATCGAACCCATCAAGCCCTTGGAATATGGATGGAGTGGATCAAAAACCATTTCCTTTGCTCCGCCTTTCTCCACGATCTGGCCTGCATACATAACCATAATATCATCGGTCACATTGTAAAGGAGAGGAAGCTCATGGGTGATAAAGATCATCGATTTGATAAAACCTTTTTCCATCAGATCCTGCAGCATCTTGATGACCATCTTCTGTGAAGTCACATCGAGTGCGGATGAAGGTTCATCCGCGATCAGTATTTTTGGACAAAGGATGACGGATGTTGCGATGACCGTCCGCTGCTTCATGCCTCCTGAAAGTTCAACAGGATATTTGTTCAACACTTCTATTGGAAGCCCCAGGGTCTCAAACCGATCTCTGGCCATTTCATGAATTTCTTTTTTAGTTATTTTTGGATCATGCGCCAGGATAACATCCTCAATAAAGCGAATGATCTTCTTGGTGGGGTTGAGCGCATTCATTGCAGCCTGGGGTATATAAGAGATCTCCGCTCCCAATATCGATCTGCGAATATCATCAGGATCCATTTTGGATATATTTCGTCCGTCGATTATGATCTCGCCACTTGTGTAATGCAGCGGGGCGAAGTAATATCCCATCAAGCTAAGGGCAAGTGTAGACTTTCCACAGCCGGATTCTCCAGCTATCCCAAGCGTTTTCCCTTCTTCAACCTTTAGCGAGACATGATCAACAGCGTAAACATCTTCCCTAAAGCGGGTGATATATTTGGTTGTCAATTCTTTGACTTCTAACAAGACTTTTGCCATATTGATCACCTAGTCCCTTAATGCCGGATTGAATACCTGGTCGAGACCTGTATTCATCAAATTCATCGAGAATGTGATCAGGGCAATTACTAAGAGTACGGGGAAGTATGCCCACCACTTTCCAAGGATATGCGCCTGGTAGATCATTGCCCAGTTCATCATCAAGCCTAAGGTAGGCACTTCGGTCGTTCTGGGTCCCAATCCCAAGATCGATAACCCGGCTTCGGCCAGAATACCTTGAGAAATTTGCAGAATGAGCGCCATGACAACATATGAAGCGATATAAGGCAGAATGTCTGAGATGATGACATGTAAGGTTGAGTGTCCGGATAATTTTGAGAGATTGACATGATCGCGATTGCGCAATGAGATGACCTGGGAACGTACTGCCCTGGCAGTCCATACCCAGGAAGTAAGCCCGATAACGATGGCTATCGTCACCGCACCTCGTTTATCCTGTCCGATGCTGAAGGAGATCAGGATCAATAATACAAAGGAAGGAATAACTGTAAAGATATTTGTGATGAACATGGTGGCGTCGTCCACAAATCCACCGATATAGCCTCCCAGTAATCCAAGGATCAATCCAATCAAGGTTGCCACCAGGCCAGCCACGAGTCCGATCTGCAGCGAAACACCGGTTGCTTTAACCAGCTCGGTTAACATATCCCTGCCAAAGTTATCAGTTCCCAAAGGAAGTAACCGAACATTGGCAACATCATTTATATTCACAAAAGCTGATTGGTTTATTTCCCCCGTTTGCTCCATAGTGCCAGTTGCTGGGTTAATTTGGGCAATGACCAGCGACTCAGTTGAAAGAATTCCCTGCAAAGCGACATTGACCCTTTGGAAGTATCTTTGTTTAGCCAGCGTCATCCCGGGAACACTTTTCATGGGATCATAATTTTGCCCCCACTGATCCAGCAGCTTTTCAATGTTTGTAGTATCGATCTCGCTTTCAGGAATCCCAAACGCCACCAACCAATCTTTCATGGCAATCCGGTCATCATTACTCAATTTGTTGGCAATTCGCTTGGCGGCCGCATTGTCCAGCATAAGGGTATAAGTTGTGGGGGAATTGATGGTGTCATAATTATTAACATAGATCCCGGGTGGAACGAAAGTACCCTGGGAGATGATCGCCAATGGGGAATCCTTAATAAATATTGGATAAACGAGAACCACCAGCAGCAATGTTATAAAAATGACAAAACCGACCACAAATTTACCATCATGGAAAATCTGTCGAATTGTATGTTTCATAGTCGTATCTCCGCTTAATCCGACTGCGCCGCTTTGATACGCGGGTCGATAAATCCGTAAACGATTTCGATGAGAAAGTTCGCAATCAGTACCATCACCGTGATGATCAAAGTTACTGCAGAGATCATTGGATAATCCTGACCCATCACAGCATTCAAAAGAGTGTAGCCAAGTCCCGGATAACTAAATATGATCTCCGCGATCAAGGCGCCGCCAACCATGGTACCAATGGCTAAAGCCAGACCGGTGATCTGCGGTAGCATGGCGTTTCGAAATACATAACCAACGATCTTACGATCCTTGATGCCCAAGAAACGACTATATTTTACGTAATCTGAATTCAACTCGTAAATGGACATTGAGCGCATGCCAATTGCCTGACCGCCGATGGCGATCAAAACGATCGACCAGAATGGCAATTGATAGTGCATAAAAACAGACCACGCAAATTTCCAGCTAAGATTGGGGATCAGGTCAAATCCATACCCTCCTGAAGTTGGAAACCATTTTAAACCAACGCCAAAAATAACCAGCAAAATAATTGCCATGCCGAATGTCGGTAAATTACTTACAAAAATACTGACAGGCATCAAAACTTTATCAAAACCCCTTTTAAGATATGCTGCCAATGCACCAAGCACATTCCCAATCAACCAACCGACAATGATCGCGGGGAATTGCAGACTGATCGTCCATACCATGGAACTTTTAAGGATGTCTGCGACCGGTCTTGGGTATTGGCTGAAAGATGTGCCAAAATTACCGTGCACCATATTATTTACATAGATAAAAAACTGCTGAAGCATGGGTTTGTTGGTACCAAAAAGGGTTGCGTATTGCTCATAAACTTCTTTCATCCCGGTTGAATTGGACATACCCTGGGCGATCCGAGCTACGATGGCTGCCACAGGATCTCCTGGCATAAGACGAGGCAGGATGAAGTTTAATAGGAATGCAACTACAAATGTAATGATGAACCAAAGAAATTTGTTTAGAAAATACTTTCGATATCCTTTCAATCCGACACCTCCTTGTAAAAGGATTAAACAGCCATGTCCTGGATATTTTCAGAACATGGCTGTTCATTATAGGACTATTGGTTACGGATTGACAAGCGTCAGGTTATACAGGCCTGCAATACTCCAACCGTCAGTCAGATCAAGCGGCGGGACAGGAGGATTGGTACCATCATCCTGGTGCGGGAATCCAGTCCAAACACTCTCGTTCACAGCGTGGAACGATTGTGGTCGGTACATGAGGGTGAAGGAGGGGACATCGGTCAGATAGATCTTGACCAATTCGGTGTAATCTGCCTTCAATGCAGCGGGATCGGTTAATGTGGGGATCTCAGCGATCAATGCATTTGCGGCTTCATTGTTGTAACCGCCCCAGTTACCGTTCCAGTTGTTGGTGGTTTGTGCAAATTCTCCACTGATCAAATGGCGGATACGTCCCCAAGGTTGGGTCGGGCCAGCACCGTCACTCCACATCATTAAGATGTCATAACCTTCAGCGAGAGGATAGTTGGTGACAACGGTCTGGTAAACAGACCATTCAGGATAGTTGCTGGTGATGTCAATGCCGATCTTCTTACCGGCAGCAGCAACTACTTCGATAGCAGCTTGCCAATCGGACCAGCCATTCGGGCAGGTGGCTACATAGTGAAGCTCGGCGCCATCGAATTCGCGGTTTCCATCATTATTGGTATCAACAATACCTGCTTCGTCGAGAAGCGCATTCGCTCCAGCGATGTCATTCCCAGCCCATTGCAGGTCAGCAACAGCATCGTGGTCGTAGAGAGCCTGTTCACCGGGAGTCGGGTTCATCAACGAGCGAGGAACCTGGTCAAAGGTCGCTGATTGGTTGGTCATGGCATTTGCAATGATGGTCGGATAATCAACTGCCATGGCAATAGCCTTGCGAATGGCGACCTGATCCAAACCAGGGGATTCCAGGTTGTAGTAGGCCGTTGGCAGGCTTGCGCCAATGCCATAAGGAGCATCGGGCAGGAAGGTCGAGACTGGCAGAGCATAGTTGAGCCACAAAACCTGGATATTAGAGTTGAATTGCTGGCTTACATCAACTTCACCTTGTGCCAAAGCAATAGAACCAGCTGCGTTATCCTTGAAGATCGTATGTGCTAAATATTTTGGAGCAGGCAGCTTGCCAAACATGCTGGCATCCTGACCCCAGTAATTGTCATCACGAACCATTACAACCTTTGAATCGTCAGCAAAGAAGTAATGATATGGGCCGGAGTAAACGACATCATCGGCGACATCCGCCATAAAGGCAGCTGCATCGCCGGCGGTGCGGGCTTCCAGGATCTCGGTCCAGGCTTTTTGGATGACATAGTTGCTGCTCAAGTAAGCATTTACGATCAACGGATTGACCGCTTTGCCATCTGCTCCCAGTTTGGCTTTAACCACAACCGTCTGAGGATCAACTGCTTCGATGGTATCGATATAATCCTTGTTGGCTGCGCCAAATTGGGTGTTGTACTTGACATGAGACGCCCAGGTATAAGCAACATCCTCAGCGGTCACCGGGGTGCCATCGCTCCACTTGGCGGCAGCGTTCATCTTAAAGGTGATCTCAGTCATGCCGGCATCCCATGTGAATGGACCGTCAGCCAGCAGCGGATAAACCTGACCATCAAGCATGTTATACAGGTAAGGGGGTTCGAACATTGGGACACGGGCGTTATCCTGCTGGGCAAGCGCCATCGCATTGTTACAGTTGGAGGAATAAGGGTTCCAACAAACAACTGGACCCCACTGTTGACCATTAAAATACAAGGTTTCATTGCGAGGCAGGGTTGCAGCCAAGGCAGCAGCGTCCATGGTTGGAGCTGCGGTTGGGGCCATGGTTGGAGCCTTTGTCGGGGCCATGGTCGGGGCTTCTGTGGTCGTTGCTGGAGCGCAGGATGCAAGCAGCATACTGAGAGCCAGAACAACGCTTAAAACAATGGATATTCGTTTCATTACCTTTCTCCTTTTCATATGTTGGAAAAAATTGATAAATGGTGATATCGATTTGGTTTCAATATTCGCGCAGTTCTCACCTCCTCCTGACCTGATCGGTGGGAGAGCAGGAATAGGAAGCACTCCCATCATAATGGCCAAAATATTGAGTAAAGCCCATGTTTTTTGTACCATTCATCTGCGGGATGCCCCGCAGGTTTCACGGATGATCAACTCTGTCTCCATGATGATGTGTTGAGGGTGGTTGATCCCATTTTCAATTAGATCGATCAATGTTTCAACGGTACGGATTCCAAACTGAACGACCGGCTGGCGAATAGTAGTCAGGTGGTTTTCGGTAAAAGAATTTATGGGGAGATCATCAAAACCCACAAAAGCGATATCCTCGGGAATCTTCAGATCAGCCTCACCAACAGCCCGCATCGCACCAATAGCCATTACATCAGACGCGGCAAAAATTGCATCTGGTTTTTCTCGGAGCAATCTCTGCATGGCATAATATCCCCCCGCCTCTGTGAAATCACCTTCTTCTATCAAGGATTCATCTAAGGTCAAGCCTCTCTCCAGGATCGCTTTGCGGTATCCTTCAATACGGTCCATGCCCACAGAACTGTTCAAAGGACCTGTGATCGTTCCTATTTGTTTACGTCCCAATCGGATGAGATGGCTGACTGCATTGTAGGATGCATTAATATTATCGATATCTACATAACTGACATTATCTGAACGGAAGGGACGACCGGCAATGACCATTGGCATTTTTGCATCGATCAAACGACCGATGATCCATTGCTCACCGTGATGACCTGATTGAATTACAACACCATCCAAGAAGCTTTTGCTGGCGACGCGTGGAAAGATCTTTTCCTCATCATCTTTATTATCGGCCATAAAAAGCGCTAATGTGTAATTGTATTGATTACAAGCCTGGGCGATCCCTTTGGTGAGGTGAGTGAAATAGGGGTCTGTGAAAAAGGAACTGACACTATGCGGGAGAATTAAACCGATCATCCAGGAGCGATGAGAAGCCAGCGATCGGGCAGCTGCATGAGGTTGGTAACCGGTGCTTTTAATAATTTCAAAAACACGTTTGCGAACATCATCACTAACATTGGGATGATTGTTTACTACACGGGATACCGTAGAGCGTGAAACACCGGCCTGCTTGGCTACATCCTCAAGTGTAAGATTCAAGATCTTTTTCTCCTGAAATGGTAGCGCTCTCAAACATTTTTGCCCATATATCGCTGTATTACTCAATAAATGGCAAAATAACCTGTATATTGTGCTATAATGGGAGCGCTCTCACAATTAAGTATACAATATTTCCATGAATGAGTCAATCACCTGATTGGTGAATTTTTGTACAATAAATAAAAAAAGGGATAATCCAATGACCGAACCTGAACCTTTATCAAAAATCCCCTGGCAGGATCGTCCGGCAGATTGTTCAGATGTTGTCTGGAGGTATAGCGCCAATCCGATCATTCCCAGGGACCTGATTCCCTCATCCAATAGCATTTTTAACAGTGCGGTGGTTCCGTTCAAGGGGAAATTTGCAGGTGTGTTCCGTTGTGATAATAAAAAACGCGAAATGAATTTAAATCGTGGCTTCAGTGAAAATGGGATCGACTGGAAGCTGGATAACAACCCGATAGAATGGCTGTGCGATGACATTGAGATCAGCCGCTTCCAATATCGCTATGACCCGCGTGTCGTCTGGCTGGAAGATCGGTTTTACGTTACTTGGTGTAATGGCTACCATGGACCGACCATTGGTATTGGTTATACCTTTGATTTTGAAAAATTTCATTTCCTTGAAAATGCATTGTTACCGTTCAACCGCAATGGTGTACTCTTCCCCCGAAAGATCAACGGGAAATATGTCATGCTAAACCGCCCCAGCGATAATGGACATACGCCGTTTGGAGATATCTACCTTAGCCAGAGCCCTGACATGATCTACTGGGGCGAGCACCGCTTCGTGATGGGTGTCAAGGGCGGCTGGCAGAGCACGAAGATCGGAGCTGGCCCGGTGCCCATCGAAACAACCGAAGGCTGGTTGTTGTTCTACCACGGGGTATTAACTTCCTGCAATGGCTTTGTTTACAGCTTCGGGGCTGCCTTGTTAGACTTGGATCAACCCTGGAAAGTGATCCACCGTGGTGGACCCTACTTGCTTTCTCCCCAAACCTATTATGAGTGCGTGGGCGATGTACCCAATGTAGCTTTCCCATGTGCCACCCTTTTTGATGAACCAACTGGACGAATTGCCATCTACTATGGAGGAGCAGATACTGTAACAGCCCTGGCATTTGCCCGGATTGACGAAGTGATCGAATTTGTAAAGAGGACTTCAGAACTATAATTCATGGAATATGAAATTGTTATGAACCATAAGATGAGATGAAGGGATAATAGTTCTTTTCATTGTCCGCCGCTGGGTGGGGAGAGCGCTCAGGGAACTACACACTACAATTTCAATAGAGTGGTTGTGGGTGTTGGAAGAAATCCAGGAACTGATCGACGAGTTACGACCGGATGGTGACAAGCACTTATATGCCTTGTGGAAACAAGTGGCGG
>BS_KBA_SWE02_21mDRAFT_10000852_pt1 | contig 11479 bp, 8 predicted proteins | sample BalSeasSWE02_21m_FD_9196 | JGI IMG/M metagenome (IMG submission 9196)
TGGGACCAGGCGTGCAGAGCTGCGCGGCGGGTCAGGAGGGCGGCAGCTCCCACCAGGGCGGATGCCAGGAAGGCTACTTCAGCTGTCAGTACCCAGGCTCCGTGCAGGTAAACAATGCGCACATTGGCACCCAAAGATTTTTCCTGCGGGCCGAGAAAGGTCAATGCGGCAATGCCTGCTAAAATAATGATAAAATATATGAGAAGTGATCTGGAGGTTTTCAACATGGGCTGAATTTTACCTTAATAAAGCCCATTGATAAATGCGGGGTTATAGGTCAATGCCCCTTCTTAGGGTAAGAATGGAGTAAATTGATTTGGGGAAGAATAAAACCGAAGCAGAATTGATCGCTGAACTTGAAGCCCGGAACGAGCATGTGGCGGCTTTGGAATTAACACTGCAAGAGCGCCAAAAGACGGTTGATCTTCTGCTTACCGACCTGAAGAAATATCAAATCCTGCTGGATGGTTCAAGTGATCCTATCTTTATGTTTGGTCCGGATGGGACATACCGCTATGCAAACCTGGCCTTTGCCGATGGGGTTAATCGGAAGCCTGAAGAGATCATTAACCATCGAATCTGGGATATTTTTCCTCAAGATGAGGCTGATAAGCGATTTGCAATCATCAAATGGGTATTTGAAAATGGGATCACCAGAGAGATCGAAGTGCGCGTACCTCTCCCGGATGGGGACCAATATTACCTGACAACGGCAAAGCCTGTGATCGGTACCAATAATGAAGTTGACGCAGTTATCTGCATTTCAAAAAACATTACCGAGCGCAAACTCGTGGAGGATGAGCTCAGGCACTTGAGCACCCATGACAGTATGACCGATCTATTCAACCGGCATTTTTTTCATATTGAGATAAAACGCATGCAAGAGAGCCGGCTCTTCCCTGTCAGCATAGTGTCGGTCGACGTGGATGGATTGAAATTAGTGAATGATAATTTTGGGCATGATGCTGGTGATGAGATCATACTCAAGACTGCACGGTTATTACGCGATTCTTTCCGGAATGAAGATATCATTGCCCGTTTGGGGGGAGATGAGTTCGTGGTACTCCTGCCTGAGACAAATGAGAATGAAGCCAGCGAGATCATTGCCCGTTTGCGCAATAATATCGAAAAACAGAATGACGAATCATTCAGCCTATCGATCGGGGTAGCGACCGGGAAGAAAGACTGCTCCCTGTCTTACCTGATGTACCAGGCGGATGAAAGCATGTATTCTGATAAGGCAGCACATCGGAAAGATCCGAGTAAAACCAAACCAACCTGAAAAGCGTAATCCACACAATTAACCCACAATATACTTAGAAAAAATTAATGTTATAAGGTTAGAATAATCTTATAACACTTAAGGAGTTTAATATTATGAGTAAGACTTGGAAATGGATCCTTGGAACCGTACTGGTTCTGATCGTGATAGCAGCAATGGTATGTGCACATTCATTTATGGGTGGTTTTTACCAGCACGACCAGCTGATGAGTGGCGCGCGTGGATTCGCCAGACCTGGTTATATGATGGATGGCGGATATGGTTTTGATGGACACGGCTCTATGATGGACGGCGGATATAGGTTTGATGGGCGTGTCTCCATGATGCGTGGATTTAGTTTCTTCCCATTATTTGGAAGACTGGTCCCGTTGGCTTTGCTGGGGTTGCTGGTTTATGGAGCTTACCGGTTTGGTATAAAGAATTCCAATTCCCAGGTCAGCGCAGTTGCCGAAACCAGTGAAGCTGTGGTTGAATCACCTGTATCTGAGCCGGTGGACAGTAAAACCTGCCGAAAATGCAGTGGGATCGTTCAGGAAGATTGGCGTAACTGTCCGTACTGCGGTACAAAACAATAGCAAAAGTTTCTCCTTCAAGCATTACAACCAACAACCCGGTGAATTCACCGGGTTGTTGAACTTTTAAATATTGAAAGTCAAAAAAGATTTATTGAGCATATTTTGGATCAAGACAGAAGGACAAAAAATCCTGAATATTAAAATATCCGTGTTTTTTGCCGGCTCGTGTTACAATCATATTCCTCCGTTTAATTAACGGTGAGGACGCCCTCGCGGCTGGAATTGTTTTCAACCCGGCCGGAGGAGATAACCAAGCACACAGAAAGATTAGAGGAAATTACGTAATACCCCAGAACTACACTGGAAAAGAAAGCGCCTCCCGAAAGAGTTATATCTTAACGGGAGGCGCTTTCTTGAATATATAAAGCTTTAATATTAAAATTTAGGGGGCTGTCCCTGATAAATTCCGGGACAGCCCCTCCGTTTTAGAACAAGATCAAGAGGTAGTTTTTACTGGGTGTCGAGAACCGCTTGAGCTGCAGTGGCATTTAACTCATCGAGAACCGCGGGAATATCGGCGGTCTCACCTGCCAGCAGGGCGCTAAAGGAATTTCCAACTTCACGGCGGATCGATGTCCAGGAAGCCCAGGCAGGTTCAGCTTTGCCATATTGGACAAGATCAAGCCCGACTGACCAAAGTTGATTCGCGGCTGCGTATTCGGTCAAGAATGGTGCTGTATCAGAACGGGTTGGGTAATATGCACTTCCTTCGATCCATTGTGCCTGGACCTCAGGAGAGGTCAGATATTTGATGAAAACCCAGGTTGCCATCATGCGTTCGGGATTGGTATTGGCAATGGCCACATATTGACCATATAGGTCAACTGCTTGCCCACCATCTTTGCCGACGAAGGGCATCAGTGTCCAATCATCCTTGATGGCGCCTTCCGCATCGAAAGCACTGATCTGGTAGGGCAGACCAGCGGTTGAGCTCATTGTGAAAAGTGCTTTGCGGCTGGCAAATTCAGGGTTCGGGTAAGCTTCGGTCGTGAATGAACAACCACTATCCTGCAGATCTTTCAAAAATACAGCTGTATCAACAACTGTCTGATCGGTGAAATCGTAGCCTGATCCTTCAGCATTTAACATTGTGCCACCATTGGCGAAAACGAAGGAGGCCACATTGGAAGCACCAGCATATAACACCAAGCCGCCTGTTCCATCGTTATCAGGATTGGCATCATTGGTGTTGGCTTCCTGGGCTGCACAAGCCTGTTCTTTAAATTCTGCATAATTGGCTGGTGCAGATGCAAAGCCAAGCTCCTGTGCCCATTGTGAGTTATATGTGATCACATTTGCGGATTGGCTGATGGGGAATGCGAATAAAGTTCCATCGGGGGATTTACCACCTTCAATTGAACCCGCGTAGAAAGCCGCCTGATCTTCTGCGGTCAGGCCGAAATAGGGGTCATTGACGTAAGGATCAAGGTCCACAACTGAATCGACGGCGAACCAGTTCGCCATGGCATTGGTATAGCCGGTGACCATATCTGGAATATCACCGGACTGAATGGAAGCATTGAAGGCATCTTCAAGATTATTGTATTTGCCCTGATCAACAGCTTCCACGGTAATGTCCCATTCATTGCTGGCATTAAAGGCATCTACGATGGCGAGGATGGCTTCACCCGGGAGACCGGTTCCCCATACATGCCAGAATTGCACTGTTTGGCCAGTAGGATCAACGGTCGGCATAAGCGGGGCTTCGGTGGGGGCTTCGGTGGGAGCCATGGTGGGGGCTTTGGTGGGAGCCATGGTGGGGGCTTCGGTTGGTGTGGCAGCAGGAGCACAGGCAGCCAAAACAAGAGACAAAGCGATCCCTACCATCAAGCTGAACTTTAAAGTTTTTCTAAACATACTCTCTCTCCTTTTATTTTGAATCTGGATATACATGGATTTCTCTGTATAAATACATTAAAATTATATATTATTTTTAACCTCCTTTCAAAATAATTCTAACCCTTTAGACCACTCCTGGAGATACTTTCTGTGAACTGCTTCTGAGTGAAGAAGTACAGCACCAGAATTGGAAGAATGGCGATAAATGCACCCGCCATCATGAGGTTGATCATTTGACCTGCTTCGCCGATGAAACTATACAAACCAACCGCGATCGGTCTCCAAGCTGGAGAAGTGGTGACCAGCATTGGCCAAGCCAGTGCATTCCAAGTTCCAATGAAGGACAAAATTACAATCACCAAAATGGGTGCTTTTGAAAGAGGTATCACNACNCTCCAAAGGAAACGTAAATGTCCGGCTCCATCAATTTGAGCTGCATCGTAAAGTTCATCCGGTATTTGGGCGAAGAATTGGCGCAGCAGGAAAATTGAAAAAACGCTACCCATAAATGGGATGGTAAGCGCTGGCCAATTGTTGATCCATTTTAGAGGACCAATACGACCCAGCCAGGTGACTGTAAGAAAGTTGGGAATAATGGTGACCATGGCAGGGATCATCATGGTACTTAATAGGATGGTGAAGATCAGGTTGTTTCCAGGAAACTTGATGCGTGCAAAAGCATAGGCAGCCAGGATGCTGAACGTCAATTCACCGCTGAGTGTCAGCAGGGTGATGCGCACACTGTTCCACATATAGAGCGAGAAATTTGCTTCTTTCCATGCATCTACATAGTTCTCAAAGTGGACAACAGATGGAAAAAGACGTGTTCCCTGGGCTTCGCCGATAGACATCAACGAAGTGGAGATCATCCAGAACAATGGATAAATGGCAATGAGGATCCCTATGGATAATAATAAGTATGAAGATATCTGACGCAATATACGCCCAACAGGTATGGGTTTTGATCTTTTAGTTTGTTCAACTGATGAATTATCCATAGAACACCCGGGAACCTTGAACCTTGTTGTTGAGATAAGTCAGGCAAAGAATGATCGCAAATAAAACAAAAGCCATAGCGGAGGCATACCCATAGCGTAATTTTTCAAAGAATTCAGAAAAAATTACAACGCTGAAAGTATCGGTGGTTTGAAGGGCTGCATCCAGTCGCATGACCCAGATATGATTGAAAGCCTTGAAAGTTCCGATGATCGAGATCAGGGTGAGGAAATAAGTAGTAGGTGACAGCAAAGGAAAGGTGATGTAACGGAAGATCTGCCATTTGTTGGCCCCATCAACCTCGGCGGCTTCTGACATGTCCTTGGAAATATTGCCAAGCCCAGCCAGATAGATAACTGTATCATAACCAACGAAGACCCAGATGGAGTAGATGATGATCACCACCAGGGCCAGGCTTGGTCCATTTGCCCAGGCAGGCCATGTTTCAAAACCGGCTTTGGTTGCGATAAGCTGGAATATACCCTTTGGTTCCCATAACCACTTTTGTGGCTCCAGATTCAAAAGACGTAAAACTGCATTTACCGGTGCCTGGAGACGGTTGGAGAATAACTGCCGAAACACGGCTGCACTGGCAACAGTAGGAGTCACATATGGCAGGAAGAACATCATTCGAAAAAACTGGGTCCCTTTTAAATTTTGGTAGAGCAATATTGCCAACATTAACGAAATACCCAACTGGAGAGGAACAGTTCCCAGTGAGTAAAAGACCGTAGCACGGAGACCGACCCAAAGGTCTTTATCCCCGGAAGCGACAATAACAGGTAATTCGCCAATTAAGATCCACCCACCGACCATGACAATCATGGCTGCCAGGAGGCGTAGAAAGAAGAGCGGGGTACTGGTTTGATCGTTGGCGCGGTTCCAGATCTGCCAGCCGATGAACAATAATATCGCCCCGGATGAAATACTGATCATCTGAGGAAGAATACCTGGATCGACTCCGGTCTCTACTGCGGCAGCATAGGCATTAAATACCTCATGATAAACGAAGTTTAAAATAAAAACTCCAATGCCAACAGCCAACCAAGGAATAGCCAATGAGAATTCAAATTTTATATCCTGATTATTTCGTTTGAGGAATCCAACAGAAAGAATAATGATTAGAGAGACCCCCAGAAATATAAGCATAATTTTGCGGGCCTGGATCACATCTGGCGCAATAAAGACCTCCCGGAGTAATTGAGAAAATAGCTCGCGGGTTTTTTCAACCCCAGTTATTTTGTTGGCAATATCCAGGAAATGGGGCAGGAGAATTACTGTCCATCTTACAAATGTCAGACCAAAAGCTGCAACAAAGAATCCCGGCAGGTTAAGTAACCAGAACTGACCGGGTGAAAATTGCAGTTCTTTGTAAATCTTCCGGAATTGGAAGAAAGCCAACAGAAGTGCACCAATTCCGATCACAAAAACCATGAGGTACGCCAGATTCCCGATGGCTGTCGTGTAGTTGGACAGCCCAATGAAATCACCGCGTTTTAAACGCCATTTTTGCATGCTGACATACAGCGCAAACCCTACCGGGAAGATCCCGAACAAGAATATCAATATGACAGCTGGAGAGATCATCAGATAGCCAGTGATGTATTCTCTCCATTCCCGCATGCGATTAGGAGAAATTTTGGAATATAGCAAGTTCTTTCCATTTTGCAATTTAGCAAGTTTACCCAATTTTCTTCTCCTGTTGGTTGGGACTGATCCGGCTCTGACCCCAGTCGATTTTTGTTGAAGGAGGAAAAGGTGTTACCTCNCGTGAAAATGAGAATCCGGCTGCGCCGCTATGTCCCCCGCCACCAAACCGTCGAGCGATCACAGAAACATCTGTCACTTCAGAAAATAGAGTCACAAATGTGGCCAGGGTACCTTTTTGCATTTTATCAAAATAACAGTACACTAATTCGTATCCACATTCCCTGCCATACTGACCAATATCCCCATTACCGGATACATTGATCGCCAGTGTGCGAAGACCCTCGAACATTATTTCAAAACCACGCCCGTCAACCGTTCTTTTTATTTCCTTGAGGCGCAGTATACGTCGTTGATGTCCTGCAGTAATTAATTTTTCTAATAATGCTGGATCACCATCAAGTAGAGATCTCCATAGGTCATCATTTTTTGCACTCATATCCTGTGCGTAGAGACCTTCATTGAAGTCTCCTGTTTCAGGTTCTGCCCAACGCCAAATATCGCGGTCTCCGATCAGGATAATTGCTTTCGGAACCGGACGCTCTGGAAAAAAATATTTCCAGGCAAGTACACATGCTGATTCTTCTGTACTTTGCAGTCCTTTCCAATCCTTGGCGATCTCCCCAAGTTCAGCAATGGCGCTTTTGTGATGATCGATCCAAATCAGGTCACGTCCTTGTGCAAAGCGCTGCATGATCTCGGGTGGAAAAGAGAAGTCCGTGACAATTATCTTTTCAGATTTTTCCACTTCGTTCCAAGGAATCGGTCGATCATCATAATCCGCCTCGAAGAGAGCGACATCAGGTCCCAGGGCATAACGAACCACTGCTGCACTTGCTTGCCCATCGGCATCGTCGTGATGGAAACAGATCGCCTTATTCATTGCTTAAAAAAGGGAATAATCGAACCGTCGATTGTTCCGGCAGGTTGAAAACCCAACAGGTATGCAATTGTAGGAGCATAATCAATTATCCTTACTGGGGGAAGGGGAGATTCTGTCGGTACTATTCCTGCGCCAGCAGCAAAGAATATGGTGTGCATATCCGGGATGGAGCTGTCATAACCATGTTGCCCATAATAATTTGACTGCGCAAAAGTGAAATCATTACCGCGCCAGCTGTCGAGAACATAACCCGGATTCGCCTGGGCAAATACGTCTCCCGAATTTGGATGATCCAGTCCTAGCGCAGCAAGTTCATTGTGGGACAGTACGCGTTCAAACACAGGTTGTCCGGTTTCTGGATCTTGAAGGTCTTTTAATAGATCAATAATCTGGTTTTGTATGATCGGATATTCGTCATCAGATACAATCCCACCTTCTTTTTCACGACCAGCCAGGTTGATATAAATATGAACAGCACCGCCGGAAGTAATTGCAAAGGCTTTCGATTTATTGATGATCACTGAGTTTTGGCTGTCGAGTGTAAGCAACCCTGCATTCTCGAGGATCGTGTTGACATAGACACTTGTGTGGATCAATGTCATGCCATGGTCTCCTACCAAAAAGACAGTGGCTTTTTCCAAGTCAATCGCGGATAGCATGGTTTCCAGAGATTGGTCGGCTATTCTGGCTGCATCTTTATAGAAGCCATCATATTCCACGGCTGTACCTTCTGAGTAGTTAAACTGACGCTCGGATCGCATTAAAAATTGATGGCCAGCAGAATCGAAAGGATCCTGCCAGGTCAACAAAAGATCCGGATGGTAGGTGGTATACATCCAGGAGGTTACATCTGCCATAAATTGAGCCTGATGGTCAAGCATTGTTATGTAATCTCTTTCGGTAATCCATCCATGTTCCAGAGCATAATAATCAGGACCGGCTGGAAAAAAACCGAACTTCTGGTTGATGGCAGTCTGCATGTCTGTTGGAGTTGCGTTGTTGTGGTTTACCCCAGCTTGAAAAAGGACAACTTTCTCGCTTGAAATTTCCTGGATCAAGAAATCTGCTCCGGCAAAAGATCTGGGTAATAAAACAAGTGAGCCCCATTGGTCCTTATTGAGTGTTTGAGCAGGATCGCTTCCAGAGCGCTGGGAGTTTAGGATCACCGTATCATAATTAACCTTGCCATCGTCGGTCATATCTAGAACACAGATATAGACAGGCCCGATATTCTGAATGGTGAATTGGCCTTCAAGATGATCGTTGTAGGATGTTGGTAAATCCATCCAGGTATCTCCTGGTGAGATATCAACAGACCTGTGAGTTGAGTAAGCATCTTGAATTCCAAAACCGATCGTGTAATCAGCTACCTGACCTTTGTGGCTCGGAGATCCCCCTACAAAGAATGCAGATGCTGTGGTTAACCCATTTTTTGAGGCAGTCACCCAGATTGGTTCGGCATCATCCATGGTTTCATTGAAGCCAACCCGATACCAAGAAAAATCATCCCCTGTGACATGATAGTTGTTGGATGGGATCCCGGTATGACTTGGCAGGGAACCGGAAGATATGCTATTGTGAGCGGCAGCGGTTAAGGGCGGATCAATACTCTGGGCGAATTCGGCATGAACCCCTTGATCAATAAAAGTTTTAAATGTAGGTAAATGGCCATTCTCAATTAGGTCGTAAATGATATCGGCACGTGAACCATCCCAGGATATTAAAACAATCGGATGTTGGGGAGCCTGAGTGGGGGTTTCGACGATGGGCTGCGTGGCAGTTGCTGTTTCCGGGATTTCAGATACTGAATGGCTAGGAGAGGGCAGGCTAGCTGGGGATTGGCAAGCTTGGAGGGTTAATAAGATGGTTGCCAACCCAATCGATGTCCATGTTCTAACTCCTGGCATCCAATTCTCCCTTTTCTTGTGGATAATTTACATCAAAATTGTAGAAAGGATTCAAATTATACTATTATTAATTCCCAATATCTACAGCTAGCGATGAAGTTCTTGAGCATATTCTAAATTGTATCATTTTCATCACCAGTTGGGCATAGTCCATAAGATCAATTGATAGAAAACAGGATGTTTGATATGGAAAAAAGGTATCAAAAAACACACTGCGGCAACGAGTGGAGTCCTAATACCTATGAGTATTTCTCAAACAAAATTCAAACCTATCATTTTGAACCCTGAGAAGGTTCGTTCTTCTGTTTTTCTTAACGATTGGCGTTATAAAAGTATCTCTTACCGTTTTAATGTGCGATACTTTATGCGTTGAGGACGATCCGCATCAATGCCCAGGCGCGAGCGGCGATCGGCTTCAAAATCTGACCAGTTGCCCAGGAACAAGTTGGCCTGACTGTCACCTTCAAAGGCTAATATATGGGTGGCGATCCGATCCAGGAACCAGCGATCATGGCTGACCACAACGGCACAACCGGCAAAATTCTCAAGGGCTTCTTCCAGGGCGCGAAGGGTGTTCACGTCCAGGTCGTTGGTGGGTTCGTCGAGCAGGATAACATTTGCGCCAGTGGTGAGAGTTTTGGCTAGGTGGACCCGGTTGCGCTCGCCACCGGAAAGGGTACTGACCAGTTTCTGCTGGTCGCTGCCCAGGAAGTTGAAGGATGCACAATAGGCGCGCGAGTTCATGGTACGCTGACCGAGAGTGATCGTATCGGCTCCGCCGGAGATCTCCTCCCAGACATTTTTCTCAGGGTCGAGTGTGCGGGATTGGTCTGCATAGGCTAATTTTACGGTTTCACCAATGCGGACAGTACCTTCATCCGGCTGTTCCAACCCGGTGATCAGCTTGAGCAGGGTGGTCTTGCCAGCGCCATTCGGACCGATGACCCCCACCAGACTGCCGGGGGGTAATTTAGCGCTGAGGTTGTCGATCAGCAGACGATCGCCATAGGCTTTGCTGACATTTTCAAGATCGATAACAATATCTCCAAGACGTGGACCCGATGGAATATAGATCTCCAGGTTCTCGCGTCGCTGCTCATATTCCTGGCTGAGCAGGCGTTCGTAGGCAGTGACACGTGCCTGACCTTTGGATTGCCTGGCCTTGGGCGACATGTGAATCCACTCCAGCTCGCGTTCGAGGGTTTTCTGGCGACGGGTTTCGGTTTTTTCCTCGAGCTTGAGGCGTTCCTGTTTCTGCTCGAGCCATGAGGAATAATTACCCTTCCAGGGAATGCCATAGCCGCGGTCAAGTTCAAGTATCCAGCCAGCAACATTATCCAGGAAATAGCGATCATGGGTGACAGCAATGACCGTGCCTTTATAATCGCGCAGATGCCGTTCCAACCAGGCGACAGATTCAGCATCCAGGTGGTTGGTGGGTTCGTCCAACAAGAGGATGTCGGGTTCAGTTAAAAGAAGACGGGTGAGGGCAACGCGGCGGCGTTCACCACCGGAGAGAATACTGACAGGTGAGTCGGCTGGCGGGCAGCGCAGGGCGTTCATGGCAAGATCGAGATGGTTATCCAGGTTCCAGGCATCATGACGGTCGAGTTCTTCCTGGAGTTTGGCCTGGCGGGAGATGAGCGCGTCAAAATCGGCATCCGGTTCGGCAAACCCGGCGTTGACCTGGTCATATTCGGCCAACATGTCGACTATGGGTTGAACGCCCTCGCGGATGATCTGGATGACGGTTTTCGAATCATCCAGGATGGGTTCCTGTTCGAGCAATCCGACCGTATAACCTTTGGACATGGCAATCTCGCCGACGTAGTCTTCGTCCTGTCCGGCCATGATGCGCAAGAGCGTGGATTTACCGGAGCCGTTCAGACCCAGCACGCCGATCTTGGCGCCATAATAAAACCCGAGAGAGATATCCCGCAGGACTTGTTTGTTGGGGGGATGGATGCGCCCGACGCGCATCATGGAGTAAATTACTTGAGTATCAGACATGAGCGTATTGTACCTTGATTTGTTTGCTGCTGAATAATAATGCTTGTATCCCTTTTAATGATCGTTGAAAATGTTTTTTCTTTTTACCTAAGAACATGAATCTAATGTAAAATTTAACCAGGCTCGCATGAGAATCTTACACAACTCTTATTCAAGAATAGCATTGTGTAAACCCGATTTTGTTATAATCATGGGTGCTACTATAGCGAAAGGATGAATCACCATGATGCGATTTGACCGCTTTACTGAACGTGCCCAGGAAGCCGCCCAGAGGGCAGCT
>BS_KBA_SWE02_21mDRAFT_10000853_pt1 | contig 11476 bp, 8 predicted proteins | sample BalSeasSWE02_21m_FD_9196 | JGI IMG/M metagenome (IMG submission 9196)
TTTCACCCCGTGAGATAAGCATTTAATCTATTTTTTAAATAGCGTTTACCCCAGGCTGTCTTTAAGTATTTTTCCCTTTTAGTTGCGTCATTTTGGGTTAAGCAACCTTCAAAATATATTAATTTTAAAGGTCGTCTTTTACTGGTTGAAGGTACTAATCCCTTGTTATGAGCTTCTATTCTAGCCTTTAAATTATTTGTGTAACCATTATAAAACATATAAGGAAGGAAGTAGAAGTACCTAGTTATATATTTGAGGTAGCACGCTTAATAATTATCAGATAGGCGAGAAGTGGTGTTTTTGGCAGTGCTGTTTTCATACATACTTTTTACAGCTAAATCTAACGGACTTTCAATTTTTAATAAATCTTTTTTGCTTACGTGTGTGTAAATCATAGTTGTTTCTGGCTTAGCGTGCCCTAGAAGTTCTTGTATATATCGCAAATCAATGCCATTTTCTAATAAATGGGTAGCGTAACTATGTCTTAAAGTATGTGGAGTTACCCGCTTGGTAATCTTCGCAGCTTTTGAAGAGCGATGTAAAAAAGCGCGTATGCTTTCAGCACTATACTTTTCTCGAGGTTTTCCTTCAACAAAATACAATTGTGGTCCGTAACTGTTAAAATAATTTAACATCAAAGGAATAATACTTTCAGCCAAAATTATATTTCTATCTCTTCGGCCTTTGCTGTTTTTTACAATAATTTGTCTTCGGTCAATATCAATGTGTTTTAATTCTAAGTTTAGCAGTTCGCTAATTCGTAAACCAGCACTATAAATCATGGCCAGCACAGCCCTGTGTTTTAAGTTCTTGGTTGTTCGTAATAAATCAACTACTTCTTCTTTACTTAAAACGGTTGGTAATAGTTTGCTTTTTTTAGGCCTTTGTAATTGTAAATTATCAATGTTACATTCTGGATAAAAAGCTTTAAATAATTTAATGGCACTTACAAACTGCCTGTGCGTACTTATACTATAATTTCTAGGAACAAAAACATCTTCAATACATTGCTCTACATCACGATTGTTTAATTCAGCTAAAGGTTTATCAGCAATATAATCAATAAAATCAGCCACAAAAGTAAAGTAGGTTTTAACAGTGCTTTCGCTGTAGCATTTTCCTTTTAAGTATTTAACATACAGCCTAATTATTTGTTTATTGTCTTCTGAAATTACGCGCAGTTTTCTAGTAGGTTTCACGTTAATCGTATTGTATACAGAAGCATCTAACTTAAAATTCACGTCATTTTTTAAAACTTCCTTTATAATAGCAATATTTTCCGCAGTATACCTAATGTACCAAGCTTTTAAAGTTTGACTCCAATTGTACCCACTTATATTTTTTATTTTCTCTTTTAAGTAATTATTATAAGTAAATACAACTAACAATTGCACCTCGTTTCGGTGTATGGCTTTCTTTAATAAAACGGTAGGTAGTTTTGTGGTTTCTTTCATAGCATATCAAAAATAAAACTATTTTTTCAAATAATAGAATAATATCTAGTAGAAAATAAAATAATTAAAAATCAAATTCAATGCACAATTTTCAATAAAATAAAATGTCATATTGGCATATCTCAAAAAATGGCAATACTTTTGCAAGCCCCAATACAGATTAATTTTTATAGGAAAGAAAATGAGTGAAAATAAAGACAATATTGAACAGGAAGATTTAAATAGCGGAGAAAATACCCAACCAGATAATCAGGAAATATCAGTGGTTGAGCAGCTAACAGAAGAAGTTAAAGTAGAGAAAGATAAATTTTTACGTTTATTTGCTGAATTTGAAAATTATAAAAAACGTACATCAAAAGAACGTATTGAACTTTTTAGAACTGCCAATGAAGATTTAATGACAGTTTTATTGCCAATTTTAGATGATTTTGAAAGAGGTTTGGCTGAAATAAAAAAAGCAAAAGATAAAGAGTTGTTAAAAGGTATGAAACTTATTAACAGTAAATTATTTAATTTATTAACGCAAAAAGGTTTAAGCCCAATTAAAGTTGAAAATGGAGAGCCGTTTGATGCTGAATTACACGAAGCTATTACGCAAATTCCAGCTCCAACTGATGATTTAAAAGGGAAAATTATTGATGTAATTGAACAAGGTTACAAATTAGGAGACAAAATAATTAGATATCCAAAAGTTGTTATAGGGCAATAATTTACAAACCATTATGAAGCAAGATTACTACGAAATATTAGGCGTTTCTAAAAATGCAACACCTACCGACATTAAAAAAGGATATCGTAAAATGGCAATTCAATATCACCCAGATAAAAATCAGGGAGATAAAGCTGCTGAAGAAAAATTTAAGAAAGCTGCTGAAGCTTACGAAATTTTAAGCGATGAAAATAAAAAAGCGCGTTACGATCAATACGGTCATGCCGCATTTGAAGGTGGTAACGGCGGTGGCGGTTTTAGAGGTGGTGGAATGAACATGGATGATATTTTCAGTCAGTTTGGAGATATTTTTGGTGGCGGTGGATTTGGCGGCGGAAGCTTTGGTGGATTTAGCGGTGGCGGAAGAGGCAGAGCACGTGTTAAAGGAAGCAACTTACGTATTAGAGTAAAACTAACACTTGAAGAAATTGCAAACGGTGTTGAAAAAAAGGTAAAAGTTCGTAGAAAAGTAATGGCCGAAGGCGCCACTTATAAAACGTGTACCAACTGTAATGGTTCTGGGCAGGTGATGCGTATAACAAATACCATTTTAGGTCGTATGCAATCGGCCTCTACGTGTCCTACTTGTCAGGGAGCGGGAGAAACTTTAGATAAAAAACCTAAAAATGCTGATGAAAGCGGATTGATTCAAAGTGAAGAAACAGTTTCTATTAAAATTCCGGCAGGTGTTACAGAAGGTGTTCAGTTAAAAGTTAATGGTAAAGGAAATGCAGCTCCGGGAAACCATGCAATTGATGGGGATTTAATTGTTGTGATTGAAGAAATTCAGCACGAAACTTTAAAACGCGAAGGAACCAATTTGCATTTCGATTTATACATCAATTTATCGGAAGCCGTATTGGGTGAAAGTAAAAATATAGATACGGTTTCAGGAAAAGTAAAAATTAAAATTGAACCAGGCACCCAGTCGGGCAAAATTTTACGCTTGCGCGGAAAAGGATTGCCAAGTATTGATCATTATGGAAATGGTGATTTATTGGTACATGTAAATGTTTGGACACCACAAACTTTATCAAAAGAACAAACAGCATTTTTTGAAAGTATGAAGACTGATGAGAATTTTGAACCAAATCCTTCAAAATTCGATAAATCATTTTTTGAGAAAGTAAAAGATATGTTTTCATAAAAAATAAATATTTTTTAGTTTTTTAAATAAAAAAATATATATTTGAAATGTTATTAGTGAATAACTGATAACACTTTTTCTTTTTCATAGCAATTTTCCCACTCAAAGTTTGAGTGGGTTTTTTATTACCAATTAATCACGTACTTTTGCAAAAAATTAAGTAGGTCGTCTTATCGCTTCAATGTATTGAAGAGGAAAGTCCGGACACCACAGAGTAGCATAGCGGATAACATCCGTCCAGCGTAAGTTGAGGACAAGTGCAACAGAAAGCAAGTACAGTTCGGCTGTAGTGAAACCAGGTAAACTCTATGCGGTGAAATGCCATGTATATTGAAATTTTAGGGCTACTCGCTCTATTTCAAAGGGTAGGCAGCTCGAGCTATAAAGTAATTTATAGCCTAGATAAATGATAAGAACTTTTCGAAGTACAAAATCCGGCTTACAGACCTACTTAGTTTTTTAAACTTCAATAAAAACAGTACATTTATTGAAATTTAATTGATGTCTACAACCCAATTCAACCGCATTTTTGGTCTTGATTTTTTAAGAGCTTTAGCTATTTTTTTAGTAGTACTGTCTCATGTTACTTTTTTGGTTTTTCCACAGGAAGAAAACCTGGTCATTACTGCTATACGTATTTTAGGAGCTATAGGTGTTGATTTGTTTTTTGTATTAAGCGGTTATTTAATAGGAGGGATATTATTAAAACAAATACGATTAAATAAAACAAGTTCAAAAGATGTACTAACATTTTGGAAACGACGATGGCTACGAACATTGCCTAATTATTATTTGGTATTAATGCTGAACATAGTAATTTTTATAATTTTAGGAAAACAACTCCCAAACCATTGGGGTTTATATATTCCGTTTTTACAAAATTTTTCATATCCACATCCCGATTTTTTTACGGAAGCATGGAGTTTGTCAATTGAAGAATATGCCTATTTGCTATTGCCCTTGGTGCTATTTTTGAATTTTAAGCTATTTAAGGGCATAAACAAACAAAAAGCATTTTTGTATACAACAGTATTCGTAATTTTTGCTTTGGCCTTGTTAAAATATCATTACTATTTAAATACAACAATACATTCATATAGCGATTGGACTGTTTCTTTTAGAAAAGTGGTTATATATAGAATCGACAGTATTTATATAGGTTTTTTACTTGTTTATCTCATGAGTGCATATCAGCAATTTTGCAATAGCTATAAAAAACACTTATTGTTTTTGGGGCTTTTTAGTTTTATGCTTATTCATTTACTCATGTTTAGGTATCAATTATCTCCAGAAAAAAACTTGTTTTTTTATGTATTTGTTTATCTTCAAGTTGTAGTTGTGAGTATGGCGCTGGTATTTCCTTATTTTTCAACACTTAAATATACAGGTTTGTTTTTTAAGCCAATTCAATTTTTAAGTGTGCATTCNTATGCCATTTATTTGGTCAATTATTCAATTGTATTATGGTCGATGCAACAGCTATTTGTAATAGAAAGTATGTCATTTTTTCAAAAAACAGGAATTGCACTATTGTTTTTGGGAATTACGTTGCTCCTTTCAGTACTAATTTATCGTTTTTTTGAATTGCCTATTTTAAAATATAGAGATCGAAAATTTAGGAGAAATTGAAGTTGAATTGTGATTATAAAGTTTGATGTTCAAATACAATTATGTTATTTATTGAATAATACAAAAGCCATTTTTTATCATATCTCTAATATTTACAACGTTTTCGCTAACTGTTTTTATGGTATTAAAAAAAAATGACCTTAATGCTATTTATATCTGTAAAAATCTTTTTAATAGTATAAATAATAGATTTGAAAACATCATTTTTTGTACCTTCGTGGCATTAAATTAAAAACTAAAAATTAGATAGATATGGCTTTTGATATTGAAATGATTAAAGGTGTTTATAACCGAATGACTGAAAGAGTTGATGCCGCAAGAAACATGGTTGGAAAACCGTTAACCTTAGCTGAAAAAATATTGTACAACCACCTTTGGGATGGAAATGCTGATAAAGCTTTTTCAAGAGGTAAAGATTATGTTGATTTTGCTCCAGACCGTATTGCTTGTCAGGATGCAACAGCACAAATGGCTTTGCTGCAATTTATGCAGGCTGGTAAAAGTAAAGTTGCAGTGCCAACAACAGTGCATTGTGATCACTTAATTCAAGCTAGAATAGGAGCAGATAAAGATTTACAAGAAGCATTAAATTCAAGTAGTGAAGTTTTTAATTTCTTAGCTTCAGTGTCTAATAAATACGGAATTGGTTTTTGGAAACCAGGTGCTGGGATTATTCATCAAGTGGTTTTAGAAAATTATGCATTTCCAGGAGGAATGATGATTGGAACCGATTCTCATACGGTGAATGCAGGTGGTTTAGGAATGATAGCAATTGGTGTTGGTGGTGCTGACGCGGTTGATGTTATGGCTGGAATGGCTTGGGAATTAAAATTCCCAAAATTAATTGGAATTAAATTAACTGGAAAATTATCGGGTTGGACTGCACCCAAAGACGTTATTTTAAAAGTAGCAGGTATTTTAACTGTAAAAGGTGGTACTGGCTGTATTGTTGAATATTTTGGTGAAGGTGCCAAAGCAATGTCTGCAACAGGTAAAGGTACTATTTGTAATATGGGTGCTGAAATAGGTGCTACAACTTCAACCTTTGGATATGATGCTTCTATTGAACGTTATTTACGTGCAACGGATCGTAATGAAGTAGCTGATGAGGCAAATAAAATTGCTTCTTATTTAACAGGAGATGATGAAGTTTATGCCAATCCTGAAAAATATTTTGACCAGGTGATTGAAATTAATTTAAATGAATTAAAACCTCATTTAAATGGTCCTTTTACACCAGATTTAGCAACCGTTGTGGGTGAAATGACCGAAAAAGCAACAGCCAATGGCTGGCCTTTAAAAGTTGAATGGGGATTGATAGGTTCTTGTACAAACTCTTCTTATGAAGATTTATCGAGAGCAGCTTCAGTTGCAAAACAGGCGGTTGATAAAAACATCGTTTCAAAAGCTGAATTTGGAATCAATCCAGGTTCTGAACAAGTTCGTTATACTGCTGATCGCGACGGTTTGTTAGCTATTTTTGAAGACTTAAATGCTAAGATATTTACAAATGCTTGTGGACCTTGTATTGGACAATGGGCTAGAGAAGGAGCAGATAAACAAGAAAAAAATACCATAATTCATTCTTTTAATAGAAATTTTTCTAAAAGAGCCGATGGAAATCCAAACACCCATGCTTTTGTAGCTTCTCCAGAAATGGTTGCTGCAATTGCAATTTCAGGAAGATTAGACTTTAATCCTATGACTGATAAATTAATGAATCAAGACGGACAAGAAGTGATGTTTGAAGAACCAACAGGTTTTGAACTACCTCCAAATGGTTTTGAGGTAAAAGATGCAGGTTTTGTTGCGCCAATGGCCGACGGTTCAGGAATTCAAGTGGTTGTGAGTCCAACTTCTGATCGTTTACAATTATTAGAACCGTTTTCACCAATAGGAAGTGAGGTGAAAAATGCCAAATTATTAATTAAAGCCGATGGTAAGTGTACTACGGATCATATATCAATGGCTGGTCCTTGGTTGCGTTTCCGNGGACATTTAGATAACATTTCAAACAACTGTTTAATNGGTGCAGTAAATGCATTTAATATGGGTACAAACAGTGTNAAAAATCAATTAACGGGTNAGTACGGTGCGGTGCCAGATACGGCAAGAGCTTACAAAGCAGCCGGTATAAAATCTATTGTGGTTGGTGATCATAATTACGGTGAAGGTTCTTCACGTGAACATGCTGCTATGGAACCACGTCATTTAGGAGTTGCTGCGGTTATTGTAAAATCATTTGCGCGTATCCATGAAACAAACTTAAAAAAACAGGGAATGTTAGGGTTGACTTTTGCAAATGAAGCAGATTACAATTTAATTCAGGAGAATGATATTTTTAATTTTATAGATTTGAAAGATTTTGCACCAGGAAAACAATTGACACTGGAAATGGTTCATGACAATGGAAGTAAAGAGGTAATCAAATTAAATCATACTTACAACCAAGGTCAAATAGATTGGTACAAAGAAGGTTCTGCTTTAAATTTAATTAAAAAACAGAATGTTGTTTCATAAATAATACATAGTTCATGAGAAAAAGAGACGTTTTTAACGTCTCTTTTTTTTTTAATNTNGGCTTGTGTTTTGGTTTTTTTTTAAGGTACTTTCTTTATTACCAATATAAAAGCGTTAATTTTCAACGTTTTCATAAAATCTTATATAAATAAAATATTTTTTTGTAACTTTTAAACCGAGTTTTGAATGAATCTTGATGTGTTTCTAACAAATTGATTTCATTCATTTTTATAATTAATAACTACACGGTTAATTGAATAAATACCAATTTAATAGAATTTTATGAAAGCACTTTTTTATACAAGAGAATTTCCGCCTTATGTTTATGGTGGAGCGGGAGTTCACGTTGAATATTTAGCAGAAGAATTAGCGAAATTAATAAATGTTGAAGTTCGATGTTTTGGAGATCAAAATGTAAACAATGAAAATTTATCGGTAAAAGGATTTCCTTATGACAATCCAGTTTTTGATAAATCAAACGACAAGCTAAAAGCGGTTTTAAAAACATTGAGTACTTGTATTGAAATGAATGCCGATGAAATTGATGCAGACATTGTGCATTGTCATACTTGGTACGCACATTTTGCAGGAATCGTTGCTAAATTGTGTTATGGTATCCCTTTGGTTATTACAACACATTCTTTAGAGCCTTTAAGACCTTGGAAAAGAGAACAATTAGGCAATGGTTACGATGCTTCTTCATGGATTGAAAAAACGGCTATTGAAATGGCTGATGCATTGATCGCAGTTTCTAAAGAAACAAAAGAAGATGTGTTGAAACATTTTAATGTTGATGAAAGTAAGATTAAAGTAATTTACAATGGTATAAACCTTCAAGAATATGTAGTAACAAACGAAACTTCAACGCTTGATGTGTATGGTATAGATAAATCTAAACCGTATGTGCTTTTTGTTGGTAGAATTACCAAGCAAAAAGGAATCATACATTTGGTTAATGCCATTAAATATATTGATGCCGATACGCAAATAGTTTTATGCGCCGGAGCTCCAGACACTCCTGAAATTGCAAAAGAAATGCAAGACAGTGTTGATGAAGTGAAAAAAACAAGAGACAATGTTATTTGGATAGCTGAAATGTTACCTAAAAAAGATGTAATTCAATTATATTCGCATGCTGATGTATTTTGCTGTCCATCAATATATGAACCATTTGGAATTATAAATATAGAGGCAATGGCTTGTAAAACGGCCGTTGTTGCAAGTGCCGTTGGAGGTATAAAAGAAGTTGTTGTGCACGGCGAAACAGGTTTGTTAATTCCTTTAGAGCAACAAAATGAAGCGCCATTTGAACCAGTAAATCCAGATAAGTTTTCAAGAGATTTAGCAGATGGTATCAACAAGTTGATTAATGATAAAGAATTAAGAGAAAAAATGGCTATAAATAGCCGAAAAAGAGTTGAAGATTATTTTGACTGGATAGCAATAGCAAAACAAGTTGAAGACTTATATAAATCTTTAATTTAAAAGCTCAATTAAGTAAATATAGAAATAAAGTAAATTATATAAATTTTAAAAAATAAAGTTATGGCAGGAAGTAATGTTTTAGCAATCATATTAGGAGGTGGTCAAGGTTCTAGATTACATCCATTAACAGAGTCTCGATCTAAACCCGCAGTACCTATTGCAGGAAAGTACCGTTTAGTTGACATTCCAATTTCAAATTGTATCAATTCAGACATAAAAAGAATGTTTGTATTAACCCAGTTTAATTCAGCTTCATTAAACCGTCATATTAAAGATACCTATCATTTTAGTTTTTTTAGTTCTGCTTTTGTTGATGTTTTGGCTGCTGAACAAACGCCGGGAAATAGCAAGTGGTTTCAGGGAACTGCTGATGCAGTAAGACAAAGTATGCACCATTTTTTAAGACATGATTTTGACTATGCCTTAATTTTATCGGGAGATCAATTATACCAAATGGATTATGATGAAATGATTCAGAAACACATAAAGAGCAATGCTAAAATATCTATTGCAACCATTCCTGTAAATGCGAAAGACGCTACTTCATTTGGGATTTTAAAAACAAATGAAAATAATGATATTACCTCATTTATTGAAAAACCAGCTACTGAATTATTACCAGATTGGACTTCAGAAGTGAGTCCGCAAATGAAAACTGAAGGTAGAAATTATTTGGCATCAATGGGTATCTATGTATTTAATAGAGATTTATTAGTTGAATTAATGGCCAATCCTGGAACCAATGATTTTGGTAAAGAAATTATTCCTCAGGCAATTGGTCAGCATAAAGTTATCAGTCATCAATTTGAAGGTTACTGGACAGATATAGGTAATATTGAGTCCTTTTTTGAAGCTAATTTGGCGCTTTCTGATGATTTTCCGGAGTTTGATTTGTACAGCAAAGAGAAACGCATATATACCCATGCCAGAATGTTACCTACAACTAAAATTTCAGGAACAATATTAGATAAAACGGTTATTGCAGATGGTTGCATTATAAATGCAAGTAAAATTGAGCATTCAGTTATTGGAATTCGCTCAAGAATTGATAAAGAATCTACAGTTATCAATACTTATATGATGGGTAGTGACTTTTATCAACCATTAGAAGAAATTGTAAATCCTGCTATAATATCCATGGGTATAGGTTCAAGATGTTTTATAAAAAACGCCATTTTAGATAAAAACTGTAGCGTTGGTGATGATGTGCGTATCAATGGAGGTCGTCATTTAGATGATGCTGAAACAAGCACTTATTCCGTTAGAGATGGAATTGTTGTAATAAAGAAAGGTGCCGTAATTCCTGCTGGTTTTACTTTATAAGTTTATTAATAGTAATTATATTTAAATGAAAAAACAGGAAAGAGTTGTTATTGAAAATATAGCTCCAATTTTAAATAATGGCGATTTTTATATAAAACGTGTGGTAAATGAAATTGTTTCTGTTAGCGCTGATGTCATGGCTGATGGTCACGATGTTATCACTGCCTCAGTTCTTTATAAACATGAAAAGGAGAAGAAGTGGCAGGAAGTTCGTATGCAAGCACATCATAATAACCATTGGCAAGCTTCATTTGTTGTTAATAAACAAGGCTATTATGCATACAAAGTTGTTGGTTGGGTAGATTATGCTTTGAATTGGCAGCACGGTATTGAACGTAAGATAGCAGATAAGCAACATGTAAATTCTGAATTGTTAGAAGGGATATCCTTTGTCAATAAATGTGAATTAACAGCAAGTGCTTCAGAAAAAAAATATTTAAAACATTTGGCTGAGATTTTTGCAGATGCAAATGCTTATCATGAAGCAATTACCGAAGCTGTAAGTGAAAAATTACACCATATATTTTACAACCATCCAGAAAAGATACTGCTAAATTCATCAAAAGAATTACAAGTTTATGTGGATAGGATAAAAGCTAGATTTAGTACTTGGTATGAGTTTTTCCCGCGTTCGGCTTCTCAGAAAAACGATGTTCATGGCACTTTTAAAGATTGTGAAATATTATTACCACGAGTTGCTGAAATGGGTTTTGATACCTTATATTTTCCACCAGTTCATCCAATAGGTGAAGTAAACCGTAAAGGTAAAAATAATACAACCGAAGCCTTAAAAGGTGATGTTGGTTCTACTTGGGGAATTGGTTCAAAATACGGTGGTCATAAAGATTTGCACCCACAATTAGGCACCATGGAGGATTTTAAATCTTTGATAAAAAAAGCAAATGGACTTGGGATTGAAATTGCGATGGATTATGCATTGCAAGCAGCACCCGACCATCCTTGGGTAAAGGAACATCCAAGTTGGTTTAAATGGAGACCTGATGGAACTGTGCAATACGCTGAAAATCCTCCAAAAAAATACCAGGATATTCTTCCTATTTATTGGGAGAGTCAAGATTTTAAAAACTTGTGGGACGAGTGTTTAGATACCTTGTATTATTGGATTGATTGTGGCGTCCATGTTTTTAGAGTAGATAACCCACATACTAAACCTTTTTATTTTTGGAATTGGATAATAGCAGCTGTAAA
>BS_KBA_SWE02_21mDRAFT_10000854_pt1 | contig 11476 bp, 11 predicted proteins | sample BalSeasSWE02_21m_FD_9196 | JGI IMG/M metagenome (IMG submission 9196)
TTCNTGAAACCTGAACACTGACACCTGAAACCCAAGAAAGATGATAAGCAGGAAAGGTTTTCGCTCCAAATCATGAACCGTTCAGGAGTCACCTTGAAAGGGCTGGCTTCAAACCCTTAACAACTCAGCTTCTTAACCGCTCAACGGTATCGGGCTTTTATGGAAAATGCGAACAACATCATTGCTGTTATCGGCCCGAAAGGCGGCGTGGGCAAGACCACGATTTCCGCTAACCTTGCCATCGCCTTGTCAAGATTGGGCAAAAAAGTTGTCGCCGTTGACCTTGACCTGGGGGCCTCCAATCTCCACGCGATCTTCGGCATAAAGCAATCCGAAAACAGCCTTGACGACTTTGTCCAGAATAGAATCAGCAATCTTTCCGATATTGTTATGGATACGGAAATAAAAAACGTAGGAATGGTGTGCGGAGGCGATGCCCCCGGCATTGCAAACATGCCCTATCAAAAGAAGATGAAACTGATCAGGCACCTGTCAAAGCTCGATTGTGACTTCGTGATCCTTGACCTGGCGCCCGGGGCTTCCTATAATGTGGCGGATTTTTCACTTATCGCTCAAAAATCGCTTCTCGTGACAACCCCCGAGATTCCATCCCTGATGAATGTTTACAGTTTCATTAAAGCCGCTGTCTTCAGGCGAATGCTTTTTTTCTTCAAACATGAGGAATGTCCTGAACTTCTGGATCTCTTAGAGAAGGCCAAGGACTTTGTAAATAACCCTCATTTAAGGACCATGGAAAGCTTTTTCAGAGAAGCGCGGGAGATCAACAGCGCTGTAGCGGATTCTGCAAAAACGATCATAGAAGGTCTGAAGCCGTTCCTGATCGTCAACAGGGTCCGCGCGAAAGGCGATACAAAGGCAGGGAAGGTAATTCAAAAAATGCTGAGAGAATTTCTCAGCATTGAAAGCACGGTCATAAAGACGATACGCGAGGACAGCGCCGTAGGGGTTTCCATCGCAAGGATGAAACCCGTAATGATTCAGGCCCCGGATTCTCTCTTTTCACAGGATATTAAAGAGATAGCTCTTGACCTCAGCTCATAAACATGGGAAAGATGCACATCGAATGGTGGTGAGGAAAGGATACAAGAGAGAAATATATTTCCGGTAAATTGACGAGGGAACTTATGAGAACCTTGATTGTTGATAGTGACCCTGCTGACTGCAAGTTGCTTCAGCCAATATTGGCAGATTTTGGCGAATGCCGGACAGCCCACAGTGGAAATGAAGCCATAACAGTCGTTAGAAAAGCATTGAGCGACGGAGAGCCTTTTGAATTAATCACCATCGATATTGCTTTATCCGATATGGATGGAACGGAAGCCCTGTTCGAGATCAGAGACATGGAAGAAGAGTGGGAACGGGAGGGGGCGGTAATCATAATGGCAGCAACCCTTGCGGATAGAGCCGCTATTGCAACCGCCTATTCCGCAGGGTGTGATGATTACGTTCTTAAGCCTTTTGACGGAAAAGGGATCATCAAACGGCTTAAGAATAGTAAACTCAGAAATCGACTTCTTACGGCCGGGGGGGCTAATAAGATCACGGCAAGTCCCATTGATATGGTTATTGACAGATTCAACAGCGGGAAGATAGACATCCCCTCTCTTCCACAATTAAGTATTCGATTGAACGAAATGGCAAAAAAAGGTCTTGATTTCAAAGAGATTGCGAATCTCCTCAAGCAGGATATGTCGATCACCGCCAAGATCATCAGTATGTCGAACTCATCGTATTATGGCGCTGTCACAAAAATCAAAACCGTGGACCAGGCGATTTCTCGTTTAGGGCTTTCCGTGACAAAGCAATATGTCGATGCCCTGTGCAACCGTAAATTTTTTGCCACCGCCAGCAAGAAATACTCCAAAGTTACGGAAGAATTGTGGGCGCATTCACTTTATTGTGCTGTTACTGCGGAAGTCGTTGCCAAATTTCTCAAACTGGACCTGAAAGAGGATGCTTTCACCATGGGGCTCTTGCATGATGTTGGAAAAATGGTCCTTTTGCAGATTAGCGCGGAATTGGAAGCACGGGGTAAATTTGAAGGAGAGGTCGACCAGGAGGAATTGTTTGAATCCATTGACACCTATCACAATAAATTTGGCGCAAAGGTCCTGAAAAAGTGGAATTTTAACGACGAATATGTCCAAATCGCCAAATACCACGATGACTTAGGGAACCAGTATCCGGTCTCAAGAGATCTGCAGGTGATTCATTTTGCCAATCTCTTCGCGAAACAAATGGCGAACGAACCCCTGGATCATCAAACAGGCGCCAGAGTAGAGGATGCAGAATCTACCCGTCTTCTTGGAATAACTCCGGATATGATGGATAAGATAAAAGAACTGGTAGATCGACAGATGTCCGTTTACGGTTGATGCACAATCCAAAAACAGGCGCTATATTGTGATGCGGAACAAAGAAGCAAACCATACCTCTCATGAGAACTACTTCTATCAGGGAAATGCGTGTTCATGCCGGCTCAAAGATTATGCCGCACACATGAGCGCCCTCATCCGGGACAAATGTCAACCTGACTGCCGCACGGGCATTTGAGCCGTCTCCCCGTTTTATATCCACTACATGGGGAGAAAAGTCCTTTTTCAAATATTTTTCGTGGAAACTCATTTTCAGGGCCTCGTCCATCAAAAAGATGCTATTGAAATCCTTTCCCCTGATATCGTCAAGTTCCCAATGCCTTATAATTTCGAGCCCTTTCCGGTTCATGTATGTAACGGCATCCTCGCTTCCCAGCAGGCATATCCCCAATTCCCAACTGTTCAGGAATTTCTCGAACAATTCCGACGTCCGCTTCCCCTGATCCGACTCCGTCTTCAGCCTTTTTCCGTCTTGGAGCATCTTATCGAGGAATACATCAATTTTGTAGGTTGCCATCAGTTCATTCACCGCCGTGGTGAGCTCCCCGTCATCCCAGGGTTTGCCGAAGTACCGGTCCACATTCCCCAGGTTGATGGCATCTATGGCGGCATTGATGTCCGCATATCCGGTCAGGAGTATCTTTTTGCAGATGGACTTCTTCTTGTTTATTGCGGCCAGAAACTCCGTTCCCTCCATCTCCGGCATCCTCTGATCCGAAATGACAAGAGAAATATCGTTTTGATCGAAGATCTCCAAAGCTTCCCTTGCGCTGGTTGCCGTCTTGACATGGTAATTATCCATCAAGGTATCATAGAGAGCATCCAATACGTCCCTTTCATCATCCACACACAATATGGCTCTTCGCTCTTCATCCGGCATTTTCATCCTCCTTTTTTCCTGTTTTCCGACATCGTCTGTATGGCATAGTCTGAATCTCCCGGTTGATGTGTTGTTATCCCGGCCCCCGCGCCCTATCCACAGACGCCCACCTTATCTTCATTTTCCGGCGGGCGCCATGCTGCCTCCCCTATCCGAAACCGCCTCATCCAGGTTCGCGGGAATCCTGATGGTAAAGGTCGTTTCCCTTCCCGGATCGCTTTTCACCGATATCTCGCCTTTGTGCTGTTTGATGATGTTCCGGCTGATGGAAAGCCCGAGACCCGTGCCCTGCCCGACGGGCTTGGTGGTAAAGAAGGGATCGAAGATATGGTCGATGATATCCTTTGAAATACCCCTGCCCGTGTCGCTGATCTGGATCTTGACCATTCCGTTTCCCAACTCGGTTTTTATTCTTATTTCTCCCTTGTCTTCGATGGCATGGCAGGCATTGACCAGTAAATTCAAAAATACCTGGTTCAATTTTCCTATATAGCAGGCAATCGGGGGTAGATTTCCAAACTCCCTTTTGATCTCGATCCTGTTTTTGGCTTCATGGGACATGATGCCCAGGGTCGTCTCAATATTGGCGTTTATGTCGGATACCGTGAATTTTCCGGCGTCCATCCGGGAAAAGCTCTTGAGGTCCTGGATAATCTGGTTCATCCGGTCGGTGCCCACCGAAGACCGATCGATCATCTTGCCCATCCGTTCCTTGATGTAATCGTAATTGATCTCTTTCTTCTTCTCCTGGATGCCCTTTTTCACGTCTCCCGGAAGATCGATCTGTTCGTAGCAGTCAAGCAGAACGGTTATCTTATCGTAGAATTTCTTCAAATTGAGAAGGTTTGCATGGATGAAACTCAAAGGAGTGTTCAATTCATGGGCAACCCCGGCAGTCAGTTCCCCCAGGGAGGCCATTTTTTCATTCCGAACGAGCTGCATCTCAAGACGCTTTTTCTCTTCGGCATTCTGTTTCAGGCGCACGTTCAAAACAACCAGGGCGATGGGAAGAATAGGATCTTCAACCCATGGGGCCTTGATGGACGTTTCAATCGACCCTCCGAGGATTGCATCCACGGCTCTTTGCAGGTCCGCGCCGCCCGTCCGGAGGACCCGGCCTGGGGAGGAGGGGGATTTCCCTGTTTCAGGAAAAACCTCGCCGCCGACGGATGCCGGCATGGGCTGGTTGGACAAAATCAGATCGACGCTGTTTCCCTTCAGGATGTCCAGTGCCTCGACAGCCCCGCTTGCCCTGTAAACCGCATATTTGTCAACAAGGGCATTGTACAGGACATCAAGGATGCCGCTTTCATCATCTACCAGAAGGATGGAATGTCTTCTTTTCTTCATTTCCGATAGATCCTTCTTTCGGACTGATTGCCCGAAAAACTGTTTCAGCCTGTCGGGAGAATCAATGTCCCTACCGTTCCTTCGCCTTCCCTGCTTACAATGAAGGGCAGGCACAAGACCTGTCCTCAGTTTCGGCGAAGAAGTGTAAATGAAACGGGTTTGGGGGTCAAGAAAAAAGGTAACCGTTCACGGATTCAGTGTTCATCGTTCTGCGGGATCAAGTAAATCCTTGACCGGGAAACGCCGATGTTTTATGAATGAAATAGATTTTGGTGGGTCCGTCGCGAAAAAACCGGATTTCTCCCACTAATCCGCGATGAACGAAAATTGGACCATGAAGTCAAGGGCAGGGTAAAAAGGTGTCATATCTGGTGCTTGTCTTTTCAGCAGACCCACTGAGGGGTCGCATCATTCAAAAGGTGTTGATGCGAAGCCGTGTTGAGCCGCTCCTGTTGCAAACGATTAAACAGGTGAGGGAGGCTGTTTCCCAGCGAACACCGGATATTGCGATTTTTGACACCGCCGGCTGTTTTAGAGAGGAAATCAATTACTTGGCCAATCTTTGCGGGACACTGACCCAAACCGCAGTGATACTGCTGGGGGATGGGCTGGTCCTGGAAAAGGTTGAAGGCTCGGCGACGCGAAGAGACCTGCGCCTTTCAGACCCCCTTGATCCGGACCTGATCGTGCAAAAGGTCGAGGAGCTCTTATCTTTAAAGGTGGAAGAAAAACGTTCGGGGGACGATTCCCTTGAAGACACTTTGAAAGGGTTTCTGAGATTGCGATAAATCGTTTCCCCTTTTGGCGCCGGTTTCAGATTCGGCAGTGAGATATAGCAACCCGGGTTCAGGCGCTTATGGCAAATGCGAATAGTATAATAGCCGTTATCGGCCCCAAGGGAGGCGTGGGCAAAACCACCATTTCAGCGAACCTTGCCATTGCGCTGTCAAGGTTGGGGAAAAAAGTCGTTGCCGTCGACCTGGATCTGGGGGCCTCGAACCTCCACGCGATTTTCGGCATCCGGCAATCAAAAAGCAGCCTTGATGATTTTGTTCAGAACAGAGTCGCGAGTCTCTCGGATATTGTTGTGGATACGGAAATCGAAAACGTGGGCCTGGTTTGTGGAGGTGACGTGCCGGGTATCGCGAATATGCCCTACCAAAAGAAAATGAAATTGATCAGACACCTGACAAAGCTTGATTGCGATGTCGTTCTTCTTGACCTGGCGCCCGGGTCCTCTTATAATGTGGCTGATTTTTCAATCGTCGCCCAAAAGGCGCTTCTTGTGACAACACCTGAAATTCCGTCACTGATGAATGTTTACAGTTTTATCAAAGCCGCTGTTTTCAGGAGGCTCCTTTTTTTCTTTAAAAACAATGGGGCGCTGGAGCTGGTGGATCTTTTGGAGCGGGCCAGGGATTTTGAAAAGTATCCTCAGTTAAAAAACATGGAAGGCTTTTTTAATGCGGCGCGGAAGATCAACTCCGATGCCGCGGATTCCGCGAAAAAAATCATTCAAAACCTGAACCCGTTCCTGATTGTCAACAGGGTCCCCGCCAAGAATGATACCAAGGCGGGACGGATTATTCAAAAAATGTTGAGGGACTTTTTGAGCATTGAAAGTACGGTAATCAAAACCATACGCGAGGATCGTGCGGTGGGGGAGGCCCTCGCAAGAATGAAGCCCATACTGCTCCACTCCCCGAATTCCTTTTTTGCGAAAGATATTGAAGAGATCGCCCGTGAAATCCGGGGGTAGGGGCATGCCCCTGCGGCGACGACAATAAAACAGGTGGGATTTGGGATGTAAATTTTTAGCATAATTTAAGGAGGTAGGCGCAAATGGCGGAGGAGAAGGGGATAGAGACTGTGAAAGAAAAATCGAGTGCGGGGAAACCACAAGGGATCGAGGGAGAAAAGCAGGTGAAATCCGCCGGAGATGAAAGGTCGGAAGAGCGGGTCGAAAAACTGGTGGAAGCGTCTCAACAGAGCGTGGTTGCTGCTAAAAATACCATGGGAGAGGCTGCGGGACGTATGGAAGGACCGCTGGGACTGGACATCGGAACCAGTCATATCGTGGTGGCTCAAAATAAAGGTCGCGACGTCGGCACCACAAAAGAGTTAAACGCATTTTTCACGCTTCCCACCGGAAAGTTTGCCAAACAGATCCTCAACCAAAAAGAAATCAAATATTACGAATTGGACGATCTGTTTTATATCATCGGGTATTCGGCTCAGAATTTTGCCAACATGTTCAATGTGAATCTGCGGAGGCCCATGAACCAGGGAGTTCTGAGCTCCAACGAAAACGAGGGAATCCGCATCATCGAAGCCATCCTCAAAAGTCTTATCCAGAAACCTAAGAATTTCGGGGAGATTCTGTGTTTCGGGGTCCCGGGGGACCCCATCGATGAACCGGGCTCTTCCATTTATCACGAGTCAATGATCAAACGGAGCATCGGCAGTATGGGCTACACCCCCATATCCCTGAATGAAGGGATGGCCATTGTGCTGTCGGAACTTTCGGAAGATGATTTCACCGGTATCGGCATCAGCATGGGCGGCGGAATGTGCAATATTTGCCTGTCCTATCTTTCTTTCCCCGTTATCACCTATTCGATTCCCATGGGCGGGGACTATATTGACGCGATGGTGGAGAAGGCTGTCGGGGAACCCGCCACAAAAGTAAAGTCTATCAAGGAGGAGGACCTGGATCTTTCGAAAGGGCCTAAAAACAGGGTGACCACGGCTCTGCATATTTTTTATGATGAACTGATATTCAAATTGCTCAAGAGCCTTCAAAGGGTGATCTCTTCCACGGACAAGATTCCCAAAATATCAAATCCCATACCGATCGTTCTAAGCGGGGGAACCGCCATGCCGAACGGATGCGTGGAAAAATTCGAAACCATGTTGAAGGATATTCCCCTGCCCATTGCGATCAGTGCGGTGCGACTGGCTGAAGACCCTCTGAACACGACGGCCAAGGGGGCCTTGATCATGGCAATGACCGAGGTGGGGTAATGGAACTGAGCCGATATGAAAAACTGAGCCTGATACGGATCAAGCGGTGGGAGAAAGAAAAACATGAGGGAATAGGGAAAAAAATGCTTGACGGTGTTTCCGGGCCCGTCGACTATTTGATAAAAAAAATAGGGCGTGAAAAGTTCAATCTCTTCGAGAAAGCCATTGAAGCAACGGTTGACAAGATGCTGCATGCGTCCACGTACAGCGTCAATTCAAAGGATTTGATAAAAAGGGCCCGTGAGCATGGCATATTGATAGAAGACCTCTCCGAGTTGAAGACGGTGAATTTTAAACTGTTAGATGACTGCAACCGGAAACATATCACCTTCCATGAAAGGGCCGGCGCCGCCCAGGGAGCAGTGGCCGGTATCGCGGGGGTGCTGGCGGCCCCCGCCGACCTGACCGCGGTTCTGATCCAGATTTTTCATTTGATCCAGGAAATCGCATTCTGTTACGGCTTTAATCCGAACTCTCTTGTGGAAAAACAGATCCTGCTGCGGATCATGGAAGCGAGTATCGGAAGTTCCGAAAAGAAATTCAATGCGTTAAAGGAAATAGAGAAGCTGAAAGGGATCGAAACGACCGGAGACGCGGACCGGAAGCAGGGGGATTCGGTCTCCATTGTGGGGTCAAACGCCATCCAGGAACAGATACAGAGCCTTTCCATAGGATTGCTCATCCGAATGATCCCGCGGGCCCTGCCCATCCCGATTATTACCATGGCCATCGGCGCGCACTCCGACCACGAAATGATGGAAAAAGCGGGGGAAGCGGCCTTCATGGTTTACAGGAAAAGATTTATCGAGCGAAAAGCGGCTTTGCCGTGAGAAGGACGTCCAAGCGATGAAGATATCCTTGTGAAGGTTATCCATAAGTAACAAAAATATCTTAAGTGAGAGTGGCTTTCCCGCCGCGAAAAGGAGGTGTAATCCAATGGCGACATCGAATTTGCAGGTTACGAAAACAGCGGCCGCCCGAACCCTTGGAAGCGATCTGGCCCGTGGCGCAAGGGCGGCAAGGGCGGTCGTGCCTGAGGTCTTGAGTCCTGTGGGCGCCGGTTTGGGGGTTGGCGCCGTATGGGGAGGGATTGTCGGGCTGACCAGCCTGAAGCGGTATTCGGACGGCAAAATAAGCGGAAAAGACGCCGTTCTCACCACGGCCGGCGAATCCGTGGGGCTGGGCCTGGCGGCGGGGCTGGGCGTATTGGCGGGCAATGTAGTCAGGGCTTCACTCCTCGTCACCGCAATCTCCGCGAGCGCACTCATCCCTTTTTTGGCGGGGGTTGTGATCACCTCGAGCGCAAAGATCCTCTGGGACAGGAGCATCAAAAAACATCTTTAAAATCGATCCATTCAATCTTGAACCCTGAATCTGTGCATCATCATTGAAAAATAGAATAGAATTATCAAAAATTATCCAGTTGATATTGGGCCTTATCCTCTTTTCGAGCATCGCATGGGGAAGTTCGACCCAACCGGTTGCTGAAAAAGATCTGAAGGATGTGTTGCCCGGCGCCGATAAGTTTGTCAGGAAAACGGTCCCCTTCGGACATTATCTCGGATACAGGCTCCAAAACGGGCAATTAGTGGGCGCGGTCTTTTTGACGACGGAGGTGGTGCCTGAAGAAAGCTGGGGCTACCGGGACCAGATCACGACACTGGTAGGAGTAGATGCGTCCGGGCGGATCAGCGGCGTTAAAATACTCAATGAATTTGAGAGCCCGCGGTATACACAAGGGTTTCTCAGCGACGGCAGTTGGTTCCTGACGCAGTTCGTGAGTAAGGACTCCAGAGATAGCTTTTTACTCGACTACGACGTCGATGCCATAACCGGCGCCACCATAACATCGAGCGCCATTACCCATTCCATAAAAACCGGTTTGCAGCTGATCACGGAAGAAGTCCTGTACCAGCAGGTTGATGAAAACAGCATCGTAAAGCATGAATTTTTGCAGCACCTGATCTGGCAGATAGACCTCATTCTTTTGTGGATTACTGTTGGATTGGCGCTTTTCGCATTCTTAAAAAAGAATCAATTTTTGCGTTATTGCGCCCTGGGGATGGCCTTTGCCTATCTGGGCGTTTACAAGGGCGGCGGATTTTCCCTGATTGACGTGATCAGGCTACTGTCTTTTCACAACCCCGTATTCCTGACCAACCTCTATTGGTACAGTCTGGTTGTTGTCGCCATCGGTTTGACGGTGATCGCCGGAAGAGCTTATTGCGGGTGGCTGTGCCCGTTTGGGGCTTTTACCGAAATACTGTTTCGCCTGACGCCGTTTGAGTGGCGCCTACATGGAAATGCCGACAAGGTTCTGAAAATTATCAAATACGTCAATCTCGTCATCTTGTTGGTAATCGCGTTTGTCATGGCGGACAAACTGCTGGCCGTCTATTTAACGGGCATCGTGGAACCATTTGCCACGTTTTTTCACTTGGACGGCGATATGATTTCATGGGGCTGGTTGATAGTGATGCTGGTTCTCTCTTCCGTGGTATCGCGGTTTTTTTGCCGGTATTTCTGCCCACTGGGCGCATTTTTCGCGGTAATCGTTTCCGTTTGCGCCTTTTTGAAATTGAGATGCTTCCAGGTAAATCTTCCGCAGGAGGGCTGCAGAGGCTGCAGGCTGGCTCAAAAGGAATGCCAGATAGATGCTATCAATTACGATGAGGAATCGCACAGGCCCGGTATCGACGGCAATGAATGCATGATGTGTAATCGATGTTCGACCAAATGCCCCGTGTTGTGTGAAAAAAGTGAAACTTGAAATAATGGTCGTAACAAGGTCAACAAAGGAAAAGGACATATCTCATGCAAAAAAAATGGTTAAGCATTGTAACAATCATATCCCTGGCTTTCAATGTCGTTGCGGTATTGCTTCTTTTTCAAGATTCAGCAACACAGGACGAACACGGAACAAAAACCACGGAGCAACTCCCCCTGAATTACGAAACTTTCAAGGTGGAGTGGGGCAAAGCATGGCTTGGACTGGAGGTTAGCGATGTTACCCCGGAGATGGCTGCAAAAGCCCAGCTCGACAGGGTTGAAGGGGCGTATGTAAACGGTGTTGCGGCCGATTCTCCCGCCATGAAGGCGGGTATCAATCCGGGAGACATCGTCATTTCCTTTAACGGCAGAAAAGTAAGGACGCCTCAACAGTTTCAAAACGACCTGGCGGGAAGCAAAATCGGCAGTGAAGTGTACATGTGCGTCGCAAGAGATGATTACAGATTTACCGCCTATGCGGTGCCTGAAGAAAGACCGGCCTATCTTCCGGCGCTGATTAAAACCTATCCTTTTCTCGGTGCAACCGTGAGCGACGCCGCCGTCGACCATGATGAGATGGAAAAGCTGGAAGAAGCCGGCAAGTCAGGCGGCGTTCTGGTGGAAAAGGTGATTCTCAACTCGCCCGCGGACAAAGGGGGACTGCTGGAAGGCGATCTGATCATGTCCTTTAATTCCCGGAAAACAACCACCCTGAGGGAATTTTTGACCGATCTTTCAGGGGCAAGGGCCGGTGAAACGGTCCGCATGTGCATCATGAGGGGAGAGTACCGCAAAACCCTGTATGTTACGCTGGGGGCCGACGTGATGCGGGATGTTATTGTGCGGTTTCAAAAAAAATCAAAATGTGTATTGCTTGTTGCGTAGATCTGGGATATAAATGTTTTTGCAGCCCGATCAAGCGGATGCACGCTTGGAAAGCTCGGAACCATTTTAAATTGTGCATCTTCGGGGAATCCACAGAATATGCGGGGGATGATCCTGAAAACGTGCTATTCTATTATATACACAGTAAAATAAGCTATTTATCCCCCCCCCC
>BS_KBA_SWE02_21mDRAFT_10000855_pt1 | contig 11474 bp, 11 predicted proteins | sample BalSeasSWE02_21m_FD_9196 | JGI IMG/M metagenome (IMG submission 9196)
GGATAGACATAAGCGGACACATCGGCAATGGCTACCCGTAACAACCAACCTTTACCACGAGGCTCACAATGTACCGCATCATCAAAATCTTGAGCATCTTCGCCATCAATCGTCACAAACGGCAACTCTCGCAAATCGACGCGACCGTCATCGATGCTACCAGAGACTTCTTTCGGGAAAACTTTAATTTCCTCCAATACCTCGTCAGGCCAATGATGCGGTAACTCATGACTACGAATCGCTATATCCACTTCCATCCCCGGTGCCAAGTGCTCACCAATAACTTCTGTGACTTCTCCTATAGGCGGACTATGATTCGTCGGATACTCTACCAACTTGACTACCACAATTTGACCATCGATGGCGGAATGACGTTTTTTATTGTCCACCAAAATAGTATGGAAAATGCGTGGATTATCAGGTTTCACAAAGGAAATACCTTGACTTTTTCTATAGTTAAATTTTCCAGTCACTTCCTTAGTATTGCGCTCCAATACTTCTACCAGAGCACCCTCTCGACGGCCTTTATAGTCTAGGCCCACTACATTAACTAATGCTCTATCGCCGTGCATTAAACTGCGCATTTGTTTTTCTGATAACACTAAATCTCCGCCCCCCTCATCCGGTACTAAAAAACCATAGCCATTAGGATGGGCAATCACGCGACCACGTACCAAATCCATTTTCCGTGCTACTCCGTAACAATTACGACGATTACGGACTAATTGCCCATCCCGCTCCATGGCATTAAGTCGCCGCCGTAGGGCATCTAAATTAAATCTATCATTTATTTTCAAACGTTTAGCAATTTCTTGAAAAACCAGGGGCTTGCCAACCGTCTCTAAATGAAGTATAATAAATTCACGGCTAGGGATGGGATGATCATATTTTTGGGCCTCACGATCCGCATAGGGATCATGGGAAGGTAAAATTTTTTTTGCTCGACTCATTGACTGTTGCTTTTTCTCCGTGTAAACTTAGTAATTAGTAAACAGAAATAGCCGGGGTGGCGGAATTGGTAGACGCGCTAGCTTCAGGTGTTAGTGGGGATTCCCCGTGAAGGTTCAAGTCCTTTCCTCGGCACCATTTTTTTAACGATTGGGTTGAGTCATCTTGAGTCATTTTTACTCAACATTGTGGGATTGGATGGGAAAGTTGAAGTAGGGAGTGTCTTTCTTATCCAATCTTTTTTTTAGGGCAGACGTGATATTCTATCTATATTGTCGTAACCACCTTCCTAACAAATTTGCAATATTCCAAGCATCATCGGCACCACGGTGATGAATTCCCTCCAATGGTAATCCTAGTTTCTCCAAGGCGGTTACCATGCCTACTTCTTTTTCCCACCCTAAAGTTAATGCCAGTAAATTTTTGACATTAAGATGGCTACTACTAAAAGGATAGCTAATTTTTTTAGCTTGACATTCCCGTTCAAATTGCCGGCGATCATAATTGCCATAACTGGCCCAGGTATATTGTGGCGATTCATACTGATCTTTTAGGATTTGACAAGCAGCCTTGAGAGGAATACCCTTAGCCACCTGTTGTGGGGTTAACGTGGTTAAATCTGTACAAAAAGCACTGACTTCTGAATATTGCTGTTTAACAATAATACTGTCTTTGGTGATTCTATCACCTGTGGCGGTTATTAATACACAAATACCTATCTCAATGATTTCATTTTGTTGTCCTACCGGTATTTTACCTTCCCAACAAGTGGCTTCTATGTCTATAACTAAAATTTTATCCAGTAATTTGGACATATATATTCATCTATGGTTTTTAGAATTTAACACTACCCTAATCTTATCGTTAATAAATGGCTTTAGTCAACTCTATTGTAACGTGATAAATACTTTGAGTTTAATTCTCAAAATTATTTCATTCAAATAATTGACATCACTTATCGCTTTCGCTACTCTAATTGTTTATCAAAGTCAATGTCACTCAACTAAAAATAAATCAATTATAACACAAATACCACCATGCTATTCAGTGGCTACTAAAAAAAGTAATTTTGAATTCCATAATAATACACCATGACTCAAATCATGATTAAAGGTAAAACTCAACGATGGCTCGTTTAACCGTAGAAGATTGTTTAAAATATGTTGACAACCGTTTTAATTTAGTCCTGTTGGCCAGTAAACGCGCTCGTCAATTGGCGATGGGGGCCAGTCCGTTGGTTTCTGTAGAAAAAGATAAACCTACTGTGGTCGCACTACGAGAAATTGCTGAAGGCAAAGTCACGCCAGAAAATTTCGAAAAATTGAATGTTAGTATTCCTGATAAACATCGAACTGGTTAAAAATTATGTTGGTGCCATCCCTTCCACCGCATTTTTGTATCGCTGACCTGTGTATCTTGATTGAAACCTATCTTGAACCCATACAGGTGAAGGAGGTTTATCGCGCTTTTTTATTCAGTGCCGAAGCCCATGATGGACAACTGCGGAAAGCGGGTGAGCCTTATATTTTTCACCCGTTAACGGTGGCGTACATTCTAGGTCACTTCAAAGTAGATGTCCAAACGCTATGTGCCGCACTGTTACACGATGTCATTGAAGACACGGGAATTACTAAAGAAAAACTGGCCAGCGAATTTGGGGAGGTGGTGGCAGAATTAGTGGATGGCGTGAGCAAACTATCGGCGGTTCAATTTAAAAGCCGAGAAGAAGCGCAAGCCGCAACTTTTCTCAAAATGTTGTTAGCCATGAGTCGCGATATTCGAGTCATTTTGGTAAAACTGGCCGACCGCTTGCATAATTTGCGCACTTTAAGCGTCATGACACCAGAATCCCGTCGTCGCATTGCCAAAGAAACCTTGGAAATTTATTCGCCAATTGCCAGTCGTTTGGGAATGAATGCGTTTCGAATTGAACTCGAAGAGCTCTGTTTTGCCGCTATTTACCCATTACGCCATCAAGTTTTGTTACAGCGTACCCAACGAGTTTATAGCAAACGCGCCGAATTGTATCGAACTATTCAAGCTAATGTTGAGCAATTATTGAAAAAAAACCATATTAAAGGTCAATTGCTTAGAAGAGAAAAACACTACTATGGCTTATATTACAAAATGCGCGAAAAGAAGGGAATGGCTTCCATCGATAAACGCAAAACGTTTACTCAAGTCACCAACATGTGTGCCTTTCGCATTATTGTGGAAACCAAAGAAGATTGTTACCGCGTCTTAGGCCTGGTGCATAGTTTATACAAACCGATCTGTGAACGTTTTAAAGATTATATTGCGATTCCTAAAATCAACGGCTATCAATCTTTACATACGGTATTATTTAGTCCGCATGGTTTGCTAATTGAATTACAAATTCGTACCGTGGCCATGCACGATTTATCTGAATATGGCATCACCGCACAAGGACTTTATCAAACGGACAGCGACTCTAGTGACAAGAAACAATCTTGTAATATCTTAGCGCGTCAATATGCCACCGAATGGCTACGTAATTTAGTGGAAATTGAGCAAAATAGCGACTCCGATGCGCTGGAATTTTTAAATCATATCAAACATGACCTCTTCCCAGAAGAAGTTTATGTATTTACGCCACAGGGTAAAATTTTACAGTTACCAAAAGGCTCTACCGCCCTTGATTTTGCTTACGCGATTCATAGTGATGTCGGTAACCAATGTATTGCCGCTAAAGTCGAAAATCAATACGTCTCGCTTTCTACTGCCTTAGTCAGTGGGCAAACCATAGAAGTCATTACGGCAACTTGGGCGCGACCCAATCCTAGTTGGCTCGACTTTGCCATCAGTGCCCGTGCCCGTTTAGCGATTCGCCAATTTTTAAAGAATTTGCAACATGATGAGGCTATCTTGTTAGGTAAGCGCATGTTAGATAAAGAGTTGGCCACATATTCCTTAACCACCGACAAAATCACGGTCGAACAACGCACTCATTTGCTAGAAATCTTTAAAGTTAACCATTTCGACACTCTCCTCGCCGATATTGGTTTAGGTAATCGCATTGCCGTCATGGTGGCTCGTCAACTGGAGCAAACTACTGAAGAGTCTAAACCAAATACCACTACTCTTACCTCTCCGTCGCCACTAGATGGCAAAGCCAAAAAATTAACCATAAAAGGTACGGAAGGTATTTTAGTGAACTTTTCTCGTTGTTGTCGTCCCATTCCTGGCGATGAAATCGTAGGTTTTATTAGTGCCGGTCGTGGTCTCATTATTCACACCGCTAACTGCAACAATGTCATGGATAGTAGCCGTTATCGGCCAGAAAAATTTTTGGCAGTAGAGTGGGAACCCAATATTGAAGGCGAATTTTTAGTGGATATTCGAATCGAGGTGAAAGACCAACGTGGTGTGTTAGCACTGGTAGCAGGCGCCATTACCAATCTAGGCAGCAATATTGAAAGCGTCGCCAATGAAAAAAGAGGCGGTATCAACGGTGAGATTAAATTTTGTATTTCGGTGAGGCATCGTGACCAATTAGCCGATATTATGCGTCATTTGAGACGATTGGAAGCAGTGACCAAAATTCAACGTAGTCGTGGATAATAGAGCCACGTTAGACTAGCCGTACCGGTCCCGCCGACCAACGGAATTAAGCCTAATAGACTCTAGGTTTAATAACTCACCTTACGCACCACTCCCCCTCCTGGCTAAAGCATCTCCCCTGTGATTCAGGTAGTGCCTACTCCCCTTACCAAGGCAATGCCATTAAATTAAGCTAAGGTTACAGCATTGGAGTCCAAACCTTCAGCTTTGGCAACACCGTCTCACCTTGAGCAATTTCGTCCAAAACCACTCAGCTTCCCGCCAAAATTCTTCGTGTGGGATACTTTGACCTTCTACGATTCGTTAGGTAAGTACGGAAGCAAAAATTCGGCGGTATTTTCCCTCGCCCTCTCTCAGAGGGAGAGGGGCGAAAGAAAATAGGAGAAAATTTCTGCTTCGGTACTTAGTAACCGGTAGTCCCTACAAGCCAATGGAGGTATTAAAAATCAAGACGTTATCAAAAGCAGTCACCGTGAAATTCCTTTGAACTTAGACGAGTCCCACTGCTCCCTCTGGAGCGCAATAAGGATTATTGCGAACGGTGGTGGCGCAATAATCCTTATTGCGCTCCAGTGAGGAGCCATAATCCTTATGGCACTCCAGAGGTGGAGGCCAACCTTGACCTTTGATAATCCATTGATTTTTAATACCTCCATTGGTTTGTATGGACTACCGGCAATTTCATAAAACACGGCGGATGGAATAATTAGGTTGCCGTAAAGTTTGAATAGCAAATCCAGCGAATCCACACCTGCCAGGTTGATGATGGGGGAAGTATTGCCAACGACTTTCATATTCTACCTAATTGTCTAAGCGTGACTAAATCTTGTTCAAACTCTTTGACATCGTAATGAACTGGAATTGCCCGGCTAGCGAGGAGATGTTAAAATCGCCATTGACTCATTTCGGCAAATCGGGCCGCTTGTCCCAAAGTTAATTTGTCTTTTTCAAACAGCATGACGACAATTTCTTGTTTCATCTCGCCTTCTGACAGATGTGTGGAATATAAAAGGTCTTCTGAAATGACTACACTCATATTAAGATTCTCCGGTGGCTAGTAATAGATTTAAGGTCAATGGCAATGGTTTCAATGTTAGTTATTTTGCCAATGATTTCAAAGTACATGATGATAGTTTAGCAAATTTTCGGCTGGAAAGCAAGGGGGATGAGCATGAAAAGACCTCGAAGGTTTTCCTCGTTCCTACGCTCGGCGTAAGAATGCAGCAGTGACGCTCGGCGTCGCGGTTAACCCAGGTGATTTAAGGAGGACGCAGAGCGTCCATTCGGCATTCCCACGCAGGCGCGGTCATCCTTATACACAAGTTTTTAGGTAGTTGATTAGCTGAAGATTTTAATTGATAAGCGACCGTGGCTGCGGGAATTTCGGCCAGCACCTTGGGAACGAACTTCTCGGACGCTGGTAAGATTCAAACCGTTATGGTAAGTACTGAAGCAGAAATTCGGCGGTATTTTCCCTCACCCCGGCCCCTTTCCCAGAGGGCGAGGGGCGACAGAAAATACGAGAAAATTGTTGCTTCAGTACTTATTGAGGACATGATGAAGGGTCGAGGCATGTTCTCTCGACTGGGTGAATCATGGTTTGATGATTATTGGATGAATTACTAAAAAATTACCGTTGTGGATGCTCAAGGCAACACTATGAAAATATCAACTTTGCGAGAATTTGTAGCGTATCGACAAGGAGATACCCGTTTGATTGTGGAAAGAAGAAGTGACGAGTGACTATGAAAATCAATATCCCCCCGATTAAATCTCAAGGCATTAAAAGCAAATTGATACCTTGGATTCATAGCGTGATTTCATTAGATTTTGATGGACTCTGGGTTGAGCCTTTCATGGGAACAGGAGTGGTCGGCTTTAACCTAGCACCTCATCACGCGCTTTTCTGTGACACTAACCCGCACTTAGTTCATTTTTATACCTCACTGGCTCAAGGTGAAGTGACAGGACTGCGAGTGCGCAATTTTTTGGTTCAGGAAGGAAAGCGGTTACTCGATCAAGGAGAGTCTCATTATTATGCAATAAGGGAACGATTTAACAAAAATCATAGTCCCTTGGATTTTTTATTTTTGAATCGGGCTGGTTTCAATGGCATGATTCGTTTTAATCGCCGTGGTGAATTAAACACACCTTTTTGCCGCAAACCACAACGATTTTCACCGGCTTATATTACCAAAATCGTCAATCAGGTGGAATGGTTAAGTGGACTCTTCCGAATCAAGCAATTTGAATTTAAATGCCAAGATTTCACCACCACTTTGAAAGAATCTTCCGCCAATGATATGATTTATTGTGACCCTCCTTATATTGACCGTCATGCAGATTATTACAACGCTTGGGAGGATAGTCAGGAACGTGCCCTGTTTTCTGCATTATCCACCGTCACTGGCAAATTTATCTTATCCTCTTGGCATCACAACGATTATCGTCAAAACGACTATATCAACCTATTATGGCAACGTTTTCAAATCATTACCAAAGAACATTTTTATCATCTGGGTGGCAAAGAGGAAAATCGAAATCCAATGGTGGAAGCGTTGATTAGCAATTTTGAAGTCCATTCTGGAAATTACGGTGAATCAGTGAAAACCATAAAGCAGATGCCACTACAAAAAAGTTTATTTTGAAATCAGGCCGATTTATTATGGGACCAAGTGCCGGCGCATTTGGCAACATTTATGCCGAAAGTGACATTAAAATCGGTGGAATCGGTGACCCTGTATCAGGGTCAATTTATTTACCCAGGGACCTTGAAAGTCTTGCCCGAAGAAACTGGGAAAATGTCTGGTTACACGCCCGTCAATTGTGCAGTCAGTGAATCGGGCGGCGCGGAGTGTCAATTGCCGTTGACCGCACCGGCGGGAACGTCAGGCATGGCCCCGAAATTATCTCTAGGTTATAACAGTCAAGGAAGTAATGGGCCGTTGGGAGTGGGCTGGTCTTTGAATGGCTTATCGGCGATTACTCGTTGTCGGGCGATTCAGGCACAAGATGGTATAGATTTGAGAGTGGAATGCCACAATTGTCTCCTGAATCCCACCAGCGCATTCAAATCATAGTTGACAGTCGAATTTATAACATGCTATCCTATTAAGAATTGCTAGTCTTGGCTATTCTATCTAAATAGACGTAGAATTTCAAGTCAATAACATCATTTTTTAGAAAGTAAAACGTATGATAACCACTGTATCTCCAATTAAGCAATTTCAAGTGTTAGGTCTCCATGGAGACCGTAATATTACCCTAGATTTTGAAGGGCACGTAAAAATCTTAGTGGACCTGAATGGCGCTGGTAAAACCACCGTGCTAAATATCCTGTTTCATCTGCTATCGGGTAACTTATTCAGACTTGGACAATTTGATTTTAAAACGATTAGTCTTCAATTTTCTGATGGTGAATCCGTAAACATTCAACATGCCGATTTAGAACTTCCTAATTCGTGGAATTTTATAGACTTTCTCAAAAGTCGTTTGTCACCTCGTGATTTTGAAAGAATTGTAATGGCTACCACCACAGAATATCCTCCTTTTGAGTTTGAACGACGTGTTAGAGAAACCCTCCGACGGTTTGATTCTGACCTTGAGACTAACCTGGATTTTAGACTTCTTCGTGAAGAGATTAGACTTCTTCGTGAAGAGATTAGACAACGATTTCACCCATCAGAGGTGCGGCACCATTCGCGACCAACACCCAAAAAAAACAAATTGCGCGGTAAATTGCAAGACAGTTGGACCAAATTGCAACAGTATTTTCCTCATCAGGTGCTATATTTTCCCACTTATCGGCGCATTGAAGAAGATTTGCAAAACCTTGGTTACGTTGAACCCGGCTTCAGCCGTGAGGAACAATTGATTCAATTTGGGATGCAAGATGTCAAAACTCGTTTGGAACGGATTACTTCGAAAATTCGAGATTCCTCGGTGGAATGGTACTCCAAAGTCAATGGTGAAATGGCCACCCAATTAATTCGTGGCATCCAAAGAGAATCGATTGCTTTTGGAAAACTCGAAGATCAGAAAGTGTTCCAAATTGTTTTTGACCGAATTGGGAAAAACATGCTGGACGGGGATAAACAAAGTATTCTGGGCTTGATTAGTACAGGAAACATTAAGCTAGAACAACACTTACCATTAGCATATTTTTTGTCCAATCTCATCAAAGTTTATGAACAACAAAGTGACAATGACAATGCTATCAAGGAATTTGCCCGGGTTTCCAATAGTTATCTCGACTATGACGGCGATGGCGACAAAGAAGTCCGCTATGATGAAAGTAAGGTGGAAATTGAAGTAGTCAGTAAGAGAACTGGCCAAACCATTTCCTTGGATAAATTATCCTCTGGAGAAAAACAAATCATTTCTATTTTTTCCAAATTATTCATGGAACAAGCGAACTCTTATGCAATTTTGTTTGACGAACCTGAGTTATCGTTGTCTATGGAATGGCAAAAAAAACTACTAGCGGATATTGCCAAATCCTCAAAGTGTGCTTTCTTACTAGCCGCCACTCATTCGCCCTTTATCTTTGAAAATGAATTGGACCAGTATCCCGACCAACTGAAAGTTAAGTTTCTGGGGACCGCCAAATGAATGATCGCGCCAATAAACTTCGACAGGCTAGAGTTGATTATTCGGTTACCTGGACTAAATTCATTCAAGCGTTCAGCAAGGATGTCAAACGTTTATTTTGCTTTTTTGAAGGTACGGGAGATGTAGAATATTACAGTGTCCGAATTGGTGTGATGATTACTGACCCTCGGGAAGAGTTTATTTGCGAAGGCAAAGAGAAGGTGCTGGAATTGCATCGATTAATTGTCAATAATCAAAAGTATCAACAGGCTTGGGTAGCATTTTTCATCGACAAGGATTTTGATGACCTACAAGAACTTCCTGGTAGTCCCTCCAAATCAATGGAGGTGTTAAAATTCAATGAATTATCAAAGGTCAAAGTTTCCTAAACCTTCGAGGTTTAGGAAACTTAGAAAAGGTCAAAGTTTCCTAAACCTTCGGGGTTTAGGAAACTTAGAGCCGCCGAGGTTTCCTAAACCTGTGAGGTTTAGGAAACCTAAAACTGGTAAGGTTTAGAAAAATTAGCACCTGGATTTTAATACCTCCATTAGTTAGTAGGGACTACCGAACTTCCTAGAAATGACCGAATGTATATTACTCCTGGCTACGCCATAGAAAATTTCTATGTATCTCCCGCTGCCTTTGGAAGAATGCTCTTCGTGCCCGCTTTAAGTTGACCACCGTTAATTGGCCAGATGATAATTCGCCAGATGATTTAGAAAGGGCTCGTGAAGAGGTTATTGAACTTTATAAACAGAGACTAGAAGAGTTCAATGAGGTGACGGAAGAGTTAAATGCCTGGATGTATCTGCAACGGCTGGAGGAAAAAAAACAAAAACAGCAGAAGAAGGTGGAGTTCAACAGTCTAAAACTCAAGTCATATATTAATGTTCAACTTGACAAGGTTGAAAGGAGATACACTTTAAACGATTTAGCCAAGGCGGTTTCTGGATCATACCCACTGAACGAAAAAGATGTTATCGAACAGGCGCAACAATTTCATAAAATGGACCGAACAGCTTTATTTCGTGGCAAGTGTGAAATTGAATTTTTGTATCAATTTATTACTCGTCTGCAAAACGGGCCAAGACCTTCTTTTTTGCTAACTGTTGACCATAATCTAACTTTGTCCAAAGATAAGAGCACTGCGGACTTATCGCAATATGCAGACACACCTGAGTGTTTGAACCTTTTTCTGTCCAGTTTGGCTAAGAAGCGTCCAACTCTGTTGTCATCAAGTTAGGATAACACACTGACCACCCAAGTCAAAGATGTTTCTGGTAATCTCGTCAAGAGTGTGGATAGTCAAGACAAAGCCGTCACTTATATTTATGATGGCTTATCGGCCATTACTCGTTGTCGTGCCACGCAAGCCCAAGAGGGGTTGATTGATGCCGTGGATTTTGAGGCCCATGACCGTTTTTGTTTGGATGGGGAACGGTTGATGGCGGTGCAAGGAGAGTATGGGGCGGAGGGAACGATTTATTATACCGAACAGCATACATACTTTTCAGAAAATCGTGTCGTTTCTCAATCCAGAGACGAAAATGCCACGCTTTAAGGCCTGGACAAAAACGGGATTGATTTTGGAATATGGATTCACGACCGATTCCAGCAAGCGTAGCAAGCGTAGGGTGCGTTAGGCGCGTCTTTTTGCGCCGTAACGCGCCTTCTGGTAAATTCCCACGTTACTTTTATTTCTGGGTGGATTTTTTGATGGCTGTTCGCCCTGAAAAATGGTGCGTTACGCTATCGCTAACGCACCCTACGTTAATCGCTGAGTAACGTAACTCGGCAACCTCTTGCCGACTTTTGGGGATAAATTATCATCGACAGGTCGGGAAGAGATTCTTGACCGACCTCGTGGTCTGAATCAGAATTTACCGATTTTAGAATTTTCAGAATGGATGGTGAAATTTAATTCTGGAAATTCTGATTCGGCTCCTTCGTAACGCACGAGGACAAGGAAAGAAGTTGTTTAACACGCTTCAACCATAAAGAGGCACCATTGCTAAAGAAAAAACCCAAAAAACCAGACAAAACGATACGTGACCATCCTTTACGATTGGGATGGGAAAGAGGTTTTGTTGCCTCATAACGTTTATTCACGTCATCTGGCAGAAGCCGAACATGATGAGGCGTATGAATACTATGAAACTCTCAAAGCCAACTTAGCCCATCCAGAATCGGTCAAATTCAGCAAAACGGATAAACGTACCAAGATTGCTAATCTCAAACTTAAGTTCTGAATCAGGAATTTTATGGTATAATTAATCTCCTAAAACTACTCTTACTAAATAGGTTAACTGTTATGAAAATCCCAGTCAAGTTGGTGTCATTATTAAGTGAAGAAC
>BS_KBA_SWE02_21mDRAFT_10000856_pt1 | contig 11474 bp, 11 predicted proteins | sample BalSeasSWE02_21m_FD_9196 | JGI IMG/M metagenome (IMG submission 9196)
CCGATACGGGTCGACGACAGGGCCAGGCGGGAAGGGACTCCATGCGCAAGCTGGAGCACCCTTTTCCCCTCCCGGCGATCTACCAGATCGGCCGGATGAGAAAGGCGGCGGCCCTTCCTGACGGGCTTGCAGCCGGATGCCCTGGAAGCTTTTGGTCTGCCCGGCAAGGGGTGCGTCTGCCTTGCGGTATGCCGCAGGACTACCGCATGATTGCATTCGTCGTTGCTAACAATGCTCGAATACAAGGAGCACGTCCGATGGGAAATCTCAAGAAGACCCGCAGCTCTACCGTCAAACGCATGAAGGAACGCGGCATATACGAGAGGGATCGGGTCAACGCGATCCTGGACGACGGCTTTACCTGCCACGTAGCCTATAACATAGACGGGCGTCCTTACTGCACACCCACCATGTACTGGCGATCGGGAGAACATGTTTACTGGCATGGTTCCTCGGTCAGCCGCTTTCTCAAGCAGGCCGTGGGGGCGCAAGTGTGCTTCAGCGTGACCCACATGGACGGGTTTGTGCTGGCGCGCTCGGCCTTTAATCACTCGATGAATTACCGCTCCGTCATGTTGTTCGGGCAGGCCGAGGAGGTGACTGGACCTGAAAAGCTGGAGCAGTTGCAGGTCATGGTGGATCACTTATTCCCTGGTCGCTGGGATGAGCTGCGTCCCGTTACCAGGAAGGAATTGAATGCCACCACGGTGCTGCNCATGGCTATTGAAGAAGGGTCGGCCAAGGTGCGTGAGGGCGACCCCTCGGACAACAAGGAAGATTACAAGCTGCCTATATGGGCGGGTGTGATTCCACTGGGCCTGTCAGCAGGCGAGTTGGTGCCTGATCCGGCGAATCTGCCGGGAGTGGTTGTGCCGAAGCACCTTAGATCCTATGTGCTGCCCGGAGAGCGACACTAGGCGGGTCGGCGTCACTGTGCGCCAGGACCGACTGGAGTACACTTGAACGGTAGATTAATCGGAGAATCCCATGCGTAATACATACCTGTCTGTCTTGCTGGTGGCCTTGGGTTTGGCCGCCTGCAGTACAGTCGAGGTGCAGTCAAAGAAGGACAATACCTTCGATTTCTCTGGCCTGGAGCACTTTAGCTGGTCCAACCTCGGCTCCGACATAGATCCCAAGGTTGGTTCTGGTACAGGGGATGCTGATGACATCCTGCGCCGGGAAATTACCCAGAATTTCGTGAAGCGGGGCTACCAGTTTGTGCGCCCGGAAGAGGCGGAGTTTCTACTGACGTACCAGGTCACTATCGAAAAGCGTCTTGACGAGCGTGTGCTGGATTCTGGCGCCAACACTGGCACGGGTTGGGGCAACCAGAACATTGATGAGATGGGGTACAACAAGAAGGCTCATGCTACCTACATCATTGAGTATTCCGAGGGATCTTTGATTATTGAGGCGAGACAGGCAGGAACAAATTTGTTGATTTGGCGCGGAGTTGCCGTGGGCGAGATACACGAGGAGTATTCGGACTCCGAAAGGGCGAAGAGGATGCGAGAAGCGGTCACCGGCGTGGTCAAGAGTTTCCCGGTCCGTTAGGGCTGGCGGAATATGCCTGGAGGTCAGGCCTGGTTCTGAAGTCTCTTTTTCACCAGGCCGCGGACGAGTTCCAGGGAGCCCACGTCCGAGGTAAACAAGGGCGGCTGCCGGCGTAGGACCAACTGGATCTTGCCGTTGGCGGTGTCATCCAGATACCGGATGCTTTTGTTGATCGCCGCCTGGTAGGGATTGCTGCCGCCAAAAAATGCCGAGAAATATTTGTGAACACCGCCAAAGCTCTCATCAAGCCTTCGGCGAACCTGCTTGTAATAGAAATGGCGCGTTTTCTGCACCAGGTCATCGCCGGAGGAGTAGGCTACGGTTGCCTTACCTCGCCAGTCTTTGCTGACGGCTATTCCTGCCAACACGAACTCCGGATACAGCCTGTCCCGGCATTTCTCCAGGTAGCACCGATCCGCCATCTGGGCCATGAGATCCGAGGTGCCCAGCATGAATCCAGCCAGGCGGTCCTTGGGATCCTTTAGATGAATGTGCTCGGGGGGCATTTCGTATCCGCTGAAATGCACCATACGGGCCGCTACTTCGGCATAGTCCCCAAGTCCCAGACTCGGAAGATACTCCCGCAGGAAGCTTGCGCCGCGACCCACGTGCAGGGCGGTAAGCTCCGCGCCGTTGTCCACCTGCGTTTCCGTCTTGAGACGTATATATCCCGAATCGTGAAACAAGGCGGTGACCAGCGTAATAATTGCCCGGCGTGGGCCGATTTGATCGCGCAGGGGCACTGAACGTTCATAACCGCTAATCAGACGGGCAGTGGCCAGGGTTATGTCCATGGTGTGCTGGATATCGTGATAGACCGTGTCGCAACCCAGGTAGTCCGGATGCTCACCGCTGAACAAACGTTGAAAATCCAGGAAGGCTTTGCTCAACGGTTTGAAGGACGCCTCAGGGTAGAGGTCCTGAAATATTTCATAAACGGCCTGGCAAACCGAAGAGGGGGAACTGACCCGGACCGTGTTGGTCACGTCATAGTCGCTGCGGCGGGTCGCCAGCATCCGGCCCCAGCGTTGATGTTCGGCTAGTTGTTCAACACTCATTCTTGCGAGTCTAGGAAAAATACCCAAGCAGCGCTATCAAGTCAGCGTGATCTGTGAGCTGGTTCACGCTTTCCCGGCCTTGGGACCGCTGCCTGTACCCCCGGACGCTTGAGCCTTAAAGCCAGCGGGGAAGCAGGATCATGGCCCAGGTACTGGCCGCCAGGAGCAGAGATACCAGGACTGCTGCCGAAGCGACGTCCTTGGCACGACCCGAAAGCTCGTGGTGCTCGGGGCCTATCCGGTCAACCACGACCTCGATACCGGTGTTGAGTAACTCGACAATGAGAATCTGAAGTACGCTTCCCAGCAGCAGCGCGCGTTCTACCCAGGAGTTGCCCAGAGCGAATGCCAGGGGACACGCGATGATAACCAGGGTTAGCTCCTGCCGGAACGCCTCTTCGTGGGTCCACGCCGCGACAAATCCTTTCCAGGAGTTGGAAGTTGCCGATACAAGACGTCTCAGCCCGGTGAGTTGTTGATTTTGCACGAGACCTCTCCCTTGCCAGGATTCAAAAGTCAAAACTGGCGACCACTGGCGCGTGATCTGACGGACGCTCCCAGCTGCGTGGTTCTACCTCGGTACGGCAAGCCAGACAGGAATCCGCCATGGCCTGACTTGCAAGTATGAGGTCTATGCGCAGACCCGCATTGCGTCGAAATGCCCCGCGACGATAGTCCCACCAACTGAATGAAGAACCCGGTTGTTCGAAAAGACGAAAGGTGTCATGCAGACCCAGGTCTTCCAGCTTCTTTAGTGCCTGCCGCTCCAGGGGGCTGACATGTACTGAGCCTTCCCAGCTGGCCGGGTCGTGCACATCCCTGTCCTCCGGTGCGATATTAAAGTCACCCATCACGACCAACTTCGGGTGTGTGCGTATTTCCTGAGCCATCCACGTCTGAAGGGCGTTGAGCCAGTTCATCTTGTACAAAAATTTATCAGAGTCCAGCGCCTGCCCATTGGGCACATAAAGATTAATCACCCGTATGTCGTTAAGCGTGGCACCCAGTACCCGCCGTTGCGAATCCTCGAGTCCCGGCAAATCGGTTACCACGTCGGTAGCTTGTGCTTTGCCAAGCAGCGCCACGCCGTTGTAGGTTTTCTGGCCACTTACCAGGACCTGGTAGCCCAGTTCCTGAAATGGTTCGACTGGAAAGTCGTCGCTCGTTAACTTGATCTCCTGCAGCCCAAGGATGTCGACCTGCGCTGTATGCAGCCATTCCAGCACCTGTGGCAGCCTAACGCGTATCGAATTTACGTTCCAGGTAGCAATCTTCAAGCTTTTTTATCCTTTTGCATCACCCTCACGCTGCCGCGACATTCGATTCAATTCCGGTTTGCCGCAATAGCGGTTCCAGGCTTGGCGCCCTCCCGCGGAAGGCTACAAATGCCTCCATCGCATCAACGCTTCCACCAACGGACAGAATACGTGAACGCATGCGGTCTGCCACCTCGGAATTAAATATGCCCTGCTCCTCGAAGGCCGAAAAGGCGTCCGCCGCAAGCACCTCCGCCCACTTGTAGCTGTAATAACCCGCAGCGTAGCCACCGGCGAAAATATGAGAAAAACTGTGAGAAAAGCGGTTGAATGCCGGTGGCGCGAGCACACTCACTTCACCGCGCACCTGTTCGATTATCTCCAGGACCCTGCCGCCCAGGGAGGGGTCGTACTCGCTGTGTACCCGCATGTCGAACAGGGCAAATTCAAGTTGTCTAAGCATATGCATGGCACCCATGAATTGCCGGCTGCCGTTTAGTCGTTCGAAAAGATTCCTTGGAAGGGGCTCGCCCGTCCGATAGTGCGACGATATCAGGGGCAATGCTTCCTCCTGCCAGGCGAAATTTTCCATGAACTGACTGGGTAGTTCGACTGCGTCCCAGGGCACGCCGTGAATTCCCGCTACACCAGGCACATCGACGACCGTTAGCAAGTGATGCAGTGTGTGTCCAAATTCATGGAACAGGGTCACGACATCGTCGTGCGTGAGCAGGGAGGGATGGGACTCCGTGGGAGGGCTGAAGTTACAAACAAGGTGGGCAACCGGGTACTGGACGGGTTTCATCATGCCGTTGCGGTTAATGCAATCGTCCATCCAGGCTCCACCACGCTTGTGCTTGCGCGCGTACAGGTCGATGAACAACCCGCCGCGCGGATCGCCCTTGTCATCCAGTACATCGATGTAGCGCACATCCTCGTGCCATGTCTCCACACCGTCCCGCGGGGCGAGGTGGATTCCGTAGAGACGCTGCGCGACCTGGAATATCCCGTCCAATACCTTCTCTATCGGGAAATAGGACTTGAGCATCTCATCCGAGATCTGAAATCTTTCGCGCTTGAGCTTTTCGGCGTAATACATCAAGTCCCAGGCCTCCAGACTATGCCCGGCCAGTGTCTCCAGTTCCTGTACCTGAAACCTGGCAATGTCACGGCTGCGTCTGGCCAGGTCCTCCAGAAACGCCACGACTTGCTCTGTGCTCTTGGCCATCTTGGTCGCTAAGGACAGTGCCGCATAATTGGGGTAATCCAGCAATTGGGCCACTTCATGGCGAAGCCGCAGGGTGTCCTCAATCACCCCGCTGTTATCCCAGCGACCCGCATGGGGGCCCTGATCCGATGCCCTGGTGGCCCAGGCGGTATAAAATTCGCGCCGCAGATCGCCGAGGTCCGCGTAAGAAAGCACTGCATGATAATTAGGGTAATCCAGCGATAGCAGCCAGCCTTGCCGGCCTTGTTCTGCTGCAGCCTCCCGGGCTCGCGCCACGGTGGGATCAGGCAAGCCCGCGAGCATGTCCTCGTCTGTAATGTGCCTCTGGAAAGCGTTGGTTGCGTCCAGCACGTTTTCCTCGAAGCGTGCGGCCAGCGCAGCAAGGTCCTGCTGGGCCTTTTTAAATCGGGCTTTCTTTTCGGGGTCGAGATGTACACCCGCCAGACGAAAATCCCGGAGGCTGTTTTCCAGCAATTTCCGCCGGGCAGCGTCCAGTCCGGGTCGCTCGCGTTTCTCGATTTCTACAAACGCTTCATACAAACGACGGTTCTGTCCAAGTTCCGTCGAATAGGCGCTCAGATCCGCCAGGCAGGTGTTGTACGCCTCTCGCAAGTCCGGGCTATTGACTACTGAATTCAGGTGGCTGACCGGTGACCACACCCGGTCAAGCCTTTCTTCCATTAATTCCAAAGGTCTGATGAGGTTGTCCCAGGTGGGAATCTGCTCGCCGCTGACCAGTTCCTCCAACTTTTCGCGATTTTCCCGCAGCACGGCGCCAAGCGCTGGCACCACATGCTCTGCCCGGATGGTAGAGAACCTCGGCAGGTCGCTGGTATTTAGAAGGGGATTGTCCTTGGCGTAGTTCATGTATTAGTCCTGGCTTTCTCAAATCCAATGTCGATTCTGCTGACGTAAAAATAATCGCAACTTGTGCAGGTGATGCAGACAGGCACGAACGGCGGTGTTTGAAACAGGGCCCAGGAATGCTTTTGTGTGATCCTGCCAGGTCTCGCGCACCTCGTCTCCGGTTGGCCCTGCGACATCGCAAGGCAGACTGGGCGAGAGCCATGGAACTGCTTAACAGCGAAGTGTAAACGCTTGGCCTGCCGATGTCGCCACACGGGTCTGGGCCTGCCGTGATCCACGGTCGTGGAGTACACTGCAGCCTGCTATTCCCGGCGGCGCTGAACATGGATCCGGGGTGCTGGAATTACGTGCGCCCAGTTCGGGTTCTGCACGCTTTTCGGGGAGTGATCGGAGACCAGAATGTCAGAGAACAAGCATTACGATGTGATCGCGATTGGCGGTGGTAGCGGCGGTCTGGCCATGGTCCAGCGGGCTGCCGAGTATGGCAAGCGTTGTGCCGTTGTCGAGGCTGGGCGTCTGGGCGGTACCTGTGTAAACGTGGGCTGTGTTCCCAAGAAAGTGATGTGGTACGCGGCGCAGCATGCCCATGAACTGCGTCACGCAGCCTCCTACGGCTTCGACCTGCAGGTAAACGGTCATGACTGGGACCGACTGCGTCGGGGCCGTGACGCTTACCTCAGACGTCTGAATGGCATCTACGCGGGCAACCTTGAGCGTAAGGATGTCGTGCTCTACCCGGGTCATGGCGAGATTACCGGACCCGGGCAGGTCAGTGTGGACGGAGTGGCGTTGACCGCCGACCGTGTGGTGATAGCCACCGGGGGTCACCCTGTAGTTCCGAGCATTGCCGGCGCGCAGTTGGGCATTACATCGGACGATTTCTTCAACAAGCTTGATGCGCTTCCCGCCAGGGTCGGTATTGTCGGAAGTGGCTATATCGCCACGGAACTGGCCTGCCTGCTCGCGGCTCTTGGCAGCGACGTAACAGTGTTTGTCCGCTTTGACTCCGTGCTTAGAAGTTTTGAACCCATGTTGCAGGAAAGGCTTCTCAGGCAAATGCAGCAAGACGGGATCAAGGTTGTTACCAATACGGTGCCGGTGGCGCTGGAAAGGGATAAGCAAGGTTTGAGTCTGTTGGCGGAAAATGGTGCGTGCCATGCAGGTCTGGAGGTATTGATCTGGGCGGTCGGGCGGGCCCCGAATACTGCTACCCTGGGTTTGCAGCAGGCCGGTATCGATACGGACAAACGTGGTTTCGTGCGTACCGATGACTTTCAGCGGACCAGTCTGGCTGGAACCTACGCTATTGGAGATGTCACCGGCCGGGAGGCGTTGACCCCGGTAGCCATTGCGGCGGGTCGTCGCCTGTCTGACCGCTTGTACGGCGACATGCCGGGACGCCACCTGGATTATGAGAACATACCGACGGTTATATTTACCCATCCACCCATCGGTACTGTGGGCCTGACTGAGCCTGAGGCCAGGGAGCGGTTTCCAGACCAGGAAGTGAGGGTATACACCACCGATTTTGTACCGATGTACTACTCAATGATGGAAACCAAGGTCAGAACCAGCATGAAGTTGGTTACCGTGGGTGCCGAGCAGCGAGTGCTTGGCTGCCATATAATCGGGGATGGCGCCGACGAGATGTTGCAGGGGTTCGCGGTTGCAATACGCATGGGTGCATGCAAGCAGGACTTTGACGATACAATTGCCATACACCCTACCAGTGCCGAAGAACTTGTGACCATGCGCTAACCCTGCGCAGGAGCCAACCGATGCCAGAAAGCCTTGCCATTCGATCTTACCGGGACCAGGCTCCAAGATTTGGGCACAGGGTTTACGTGGATCCCCTGTCCGCATTGATCGGTGACGTGACCATCGGTGACGATTGCTCCTTCTGGCCGGGCGCTTCCGTGCGCGGTGATGTACACGAAATCGTTATCGGGCAGCGCAGCAATATTCAGGACAATGCGGTGCTGCACGTCACCCACGATGGGCCCTTCAGCCCCGGTGGTCGAGGCCTTTACGTGGGTGACGATGTCACCGTTGGGCACCAGGTGACCTTGCATGCCTGCTCCGTTGGCCATCGCTGCCTGATCGGTATCGGGGCGATTGTTCTCGACGGCGCGATCATCGAGGATGACGTACTGCTGGCGGCAGGCAGCCTCGTATCACCGGGCAAACGCTTGCTCTCAAGGCACTTGTACCGTGGTGCCCCGGCGCGTCCGGTTCGAGAGTTGACAGAGGAGGAAATTCAGCGTCTTCTCTATTCAGCCGGACACTATGTGAACATCAAAAATAACTACCTGGGCATTTCACCAGCCTAGGGAGCCTCTGATCCAGTCATGAACGTGTATCTTGCGACTAAAAAATCCGGCTTCTATGTTGCCCATCTTCGCAATAGCTGGCTGTTGCGTGCGATTGGCGCCTTGAACCTGAGTTTTTTCGCCAGCAATCTACTCCGTCCAGACTAAATCAGAGGCTCCCCGGCGACGAACATGCTGGCGTCACGCAAGACAATCAATGAGTTTCTCATCGAAGATCACGCCCTGGGCCTGATTGTCCCTGGTGACGTCTTTAGGCAAGGTGAATCGCCGGACGTGCCTGGCGCGTGGTTTGACGGGAATTTGGCCCGACGTGTTAGTGCCACCGACCGTGTCAATTGCATTGTTGATCTGCGCGCAGTGGATTTTGACTGGACCACACCGGAAGAGGTACTTTCGAGATGGGCCAGGACTGTACCGGGTATGCCAGAGGAGCGGCGGAATGAGTTTGGGTGATACCGTGGTAAACCGGCAGGGGCACCCCGGCAGTAGCAAGAAGAAAGCCCGACTTACTCCCCGCGGTCGTCAAGTGCAGGCGGGTGCCTGTGACGAGCTGGATCACGTGCTTGGAACCGGGCCATTACGGCGCGACTTGCTAATTGAATACCTGCACTTGATACACGATCGTCATGGCCACCTGTCAGTGGAGCACCTGACCGCCCTGGCTGAGCGCATGCGCCTGGCGCACAGCGAAGTGTATGAGGTGGCTTCCTTTTACGCGCATTTTACGCTGTTGAAGGAAGGCCAGCCCTTGCCTCCGGCTATTACCCTGCGGGTGTGCGATAGCCCCGCTTGCGAGATGGCTGATGCCAGCCGCTTGGCGAGAGAACTGGAAGAGCATCTTGGCACCCAGGTCAGGGTGCTGCGAGCGCCCTGCATGGGGCGTTGCGACACGGCCCCGGTTGTCGCCGTCAACCAGTATCATGTCGACCATGCCTCGTTGCAGGATGTGTCTGCCGCAATTGATTCCGGGAGGACTGCGGCGACAGTTATGCCCTATATCGGCTTTGAGGATTACCTGTCACGGGAGGGGTATCGGCTATTACGCAAGTGCCTCGCCGGGGAATACTCTCCGGACGAAATCATCCAGACCCTCAAACACGCAGCCCTGCGCGGCCTGGGCGGAGCAGGTTTTCCGACCGGTACCAAGTGGGAAGTGGTGCGTGGTTACCCGGGGCCGAGGTACATGGCCGTGAACGCCGACGAGGGCGAGCCGGGTACCTTCAAGGACCGATATCACCTTGAGAGGGATCCGCACCGGATGCTGGAGGGAGCCCTGATAGCGGCCTGGGCGGTGGAGGCAGGGACCCTGTTCATTTACGTGCGAGACGAGTACCCGGCCATCAGACAAATTCTCGCGAAGGAACTGGCTGCCCTGCACACCGCGGGTCTTACTGCCCATGTGAAGGTCGAATTGCGACGTGGTGCCGGCGCCTATATTTGCGGTGAGGAGTCGGCCATGCTGGAGTCCATCGAGGGCAAGCGAGCCTTGCCGCGACATCGCCCACCCTATGTTGCACAGCTTGGCTTGTTTGGCCGCCCGACCCTGGTGAACAATGTGGAAACGCTGCACTGGCTTCGGGATATCGTCGAGCGCGGTCCGGACTGGTTCAGCGGCCACGGCCATAACGGTGCAAAGGGTCTGCGCAGTTACTCGGTCTCAGGACGTGTGAGAAATCCGGGGGTGAAGCTGGCCCCGGCAGGCATTACCGCTCGCCAGCTGATCGAAGAATATTCAGGAGGCATGCAGGAGGGGCACGTTTTCCGGGCCTACCTGCCCGGTGGTGCGTCTGGAGGAATCCTGCCTGCAGCGAAGGCTGATCTTCCGCTTGATTTTGGCTCGCTGGCGGATGAAGAGTGCTTCGTCGGATCCCACGCGGTGATCATTGTCAGCGACCAGGATGATATTCGGGCGCTGGCCTTGAACCTGATGCGCTTTTTTGAGGACGAGAGTTGCGGTCAGTGCACACCCTGCCGGGTGGGTACAGAAAAGGCAGTCGCCATGATGACGCAGCGGGATTGGAATCGGGATCTGCTGCAAGAGTTGGCGAGGGTTATGGCTGATGCCTCAATATGCGGTCTGGGCCAGGCCGCGCCCAATCCCCTGTTGTGCGTCCTTCGCTACTTTCCTGAAGAATTCGAGCAATGAGCCGGGTGCCGATACGGTTTTTCCTGGATGGCGTCGAGGTTGAGGCGCGGGAGGACGACAGCATCTGGGACGTGGCGAAACGGCAAGGCACCGTTATCCCTCATTTATGCCACAGTGACAGGCCAGGTTATCGTGCCGATGGTAACTGCCGCGCGTGTATGGTCGAGATAGAAGGTGAGCGGGTGCTGGCGGCATCCTGCGTGCGCAAGCCCACCCAGGGTATGAAGGCGCACACGGCCACGGCGCGAGCCAGTGACGCCCGGGCCATGGTCTTCGAGTTGTTGCTGGCGGATCAGCCGGAACGCCTGCAGGCCCATGATCCGGAGTCGAGTTTCTGGCGATGGGCTGACCGGGTCGGTCTGGCTGACAGTCGTTTCAGCGCCCGCGTAGCGCCACCCGCGGACACCAGCCACATGGCCATGGGCGTGTTTCTGGATTCCTGCATTCATTGCAACCTCTGCGTCAGGGCCTGTCGGGAAGTCCAGGTTAATGATGTGATTGGCATGGCGAATCGGGGCCATGCAAGCAAAATTGTGTTCGATTTTGATGATCCGATGGGTGACAGCACCTGTGTAGCTTGCGGCGAGTGTGTACAGGTCTGCCCTACCGGAGCCCTGGTTGAAAGCGCGCTGATAGATGAGCTTGGCCGCGCCCGATCGGAGCCGCGGCGCGATGTGGACAGCGTTTGCCCATACTGTGGTGTGGGTTGCCAGCTTACCTACCAGGTAGTCGATGACCGCATCGTGGCCGTCCAGGGCAGAAATGGACCTGCCAACCAAGGGCGTCTGTGCGTAAAGGGCCGTTTCGGTCTGGATTACCTGCATCATCCGCATCGCCTTACACGGCCGCTGGTCAGGAGGGAGGACGCACCCAAGGATGGAGAGGGGTTCGTGGATCCGGCCAACCCGTATACCCATTTCCGCGAGGTCGACTGGGACGAGGCGCTGAAACGGGCCGCCGGCGGCCTGGTGCGTATCCGGGAGGCCAGGGGTGGCAGGGCGCTGGCCGGCTTCGGCTCGGCCAAGGGTTCCA
>BS_KBA_SWE02_21mDRAFT_10000857_pt1 | contig 11468 bp, 8 predicted proteins | sample BalSeasSWE02_21m_FD_9196 | JGI IMG/M metagenome (IMG submission 9196)
AAATTCCTTGGCATTTAATTGGTGTCCTGCATGAATGGCGTAACGACTGTCCTACTGTCTCCAGTACAACTTCAGTGAAATTGAAATCTCTGTGAAGATGCAGAGTATTTGCGGCTAGACGGAAAGACCCCGTGCACCTTTACTATAATTATACATTGTAATAATACCTTTCATGTGCAGAATAAATGGGAAAGTTTTGATTAGACTTTCACGTAAGTGAATTGTTAAAACATCCGTGAGATACCATTCTTAAAATTTTTTATTACTTATTTTAAAAATAAAAACACTGTATAATGGGTAGTTTGACTGGGGCGGTCGCCTTCTAAAGAGTAACGAAGGCGTACTAAGGTAAGTTTAAATTATTTTTGATAATTTTAAAGCGCAATAGCATATACTTGCTTGACTGTAAGATTTACAAATCAAACAGGGACGTAAGTCGGTTATAGTGATCCGGTGATTCTGTGTGGAAAAGGTCACCGCTCATCGAATAAAAGGTACGCCGGGGATAACAGGCTAATCATTCTCTAGAGACCTTATCGACGGAATGGTTTGGCACCTCGATGTTGGATTATCGCATCCTGGAATTGAAGCTGATTCCAAGGGTTTGGCTGTTCGCCAAGTAACGCGGTACATGATCTGAGTTCAGAACGTCGTGAGACAGTTTGGTCCCTATCTACCGTAAACGTAAGAAAATTGAAAGGATTAAACTTTAGTACGAGAGGACTGAGAAAAGTAAATCCATGGTGAATCGATTGTTATACCAATAGCATAGTCGAGTAGCTACATTTATAATAGATAATTGCTGAAAGCATCTAAGCAAGAAACTAACCTTAAGATAAATTTTCAAAAATGTAACAGAATATTACATAGATAGGCTTAGTGTGTAAGAATTGAGAAATTTTAAGCTTTTAAGTACTAACTTTTAAAAGACTTTTATATTAAATAATTAGATACATATCTAAAACTAATTAAATTATTTATAAATAATTTAATTAAATAAATTATGAGTTTGATCCTGGCTCAGAATGAACGCTAGTAGTATGCTTTACACATGTAAGTTTAACAATAACATTGGTTGTAGCGAACGGGTGAGTATTTTACAGAATTTTACCTATTAGTCTGACATAAGGTATACATCATAAAAAAAATTATGAATAAAAATGTATTCATTTGTACTAATATCGGATAACAAAAAAATTTATTGCTAATAGATAAAACTGTATAAGATTAGGTAGTTGGTAGGGAGGCAGCTTACCAAGCCTGCGATCTTTAGTTGGTCTGAGAGGATGACCAGCCACATTGGAACTGAAACAAGGTCCAAGCCTTTATGGCCAGCAGTGGGGAATATTGGACAATGGACGAAAGTCTGATCCAGCAATACTACGTGAATGAAGACGGCTAATTTGGTTGTAAATTTCTTTTATTTGTATAGATCATGACTATACTTATAGGAAGTCCCGGCTAATCTCGTGCCAGCAGCCGCGGTAATACGGGAGGGGCAAGCGTTATTCGGAATAATTGGGCGTAAAGGGTTCGTAGACGGTATTTTAAGTTAAATATAAAATTTTAAAGCTCAACTTTAAAAAATCTATTTAATACTATCATACTTGAGTTGAAAATAGAAAAGTAGAATTTTATGAGTAGGGATAAAATCTGTAAATACATAAAGGAATATCTATAGCGAAGGCAACTTTTTAGTGACAACTGACGTTGAGGGACGAAAGTATAGGGAGCAAACAGGATTAGATACCCTGGTAGTCTATACTGTAAACGCTGAGTGCTAGAATTTAAAAAACAATTTTTAGATTTTTTAAGCTAACGCAATAAGCACTCCGCCTGAGGAGTATAATTGCAAGATTGGAACTCAAAGGAATTGACGGGGGCCTATTACAAGTGGTGGAGCATGTGGTTTAATGCGATAATACGCGCGAAACCTTACCAGCTCTTGACATAAAAGAAAAAGTTATACTTTAATTTAATTCTTTATACAGGTGTTGCACGACTGTCGTCAGTTCGTGTCGTGAGATGTTTGGTTAATTCCTTTAACGAACGTAACTCTTGTCTTTAAAAATATACTGAAATCAACTTCTTTTTTGCTTTAAAGATACTGCCCACTATAAGTGGGAGGAAGGTAAGAATTATGTCAAGTCACTGTGGCCCTAATGAGCTGGGCTACACATGTGCTACATTGAAAATTACAAAAAGTAACTTAGGTATAATACTAGTTAATCTTAAAAAAATTTTCTTAGTTCGGATTATAAGTTGCAACTCACTTATATGAAGTTGGAATCACTAGTAATCGCAAATCAGAACGTTGCGGTAAATAGTTAATTGGTCTTGTACACACCGCCCGTCACATGCAGGGAATTAATTTTTTTTGAAGATTCATTTTTAAAATTTATTATGCTAATGTTACTTTGTATATTTTAAAAACTTTCTATTAAGAAATTAGTAACTTGGATGAAGTCGTAACAAGGTAGCTGTACGGGAACGTGTAGCTGGAAATATATTTTTTATAAAATTATAATTATGATAATTTTTATTATTGGAAGTATTTGTATTTTACATAATTTTTTTAACAAAAAAATTAGATTTAACTAATTCTATGCGGTCTACCAATCAGATTAACCTGTTCTAAAATGAAATGTTAATAAATGTAGCATGCAATAATTAATCAAAAATTTTAAACAAGATTCTTTTATCAATTTTTCTGAATTATATTTTATAAACTCAAAGCCATCTCAAATAATTTTTTTAAAATTAAAATAAATAATTCATATCATTTATTTGATTAAAATATCAGGAACTCGGGTGAGCTTATAGTAACATAGCTGTAAATTCGTTGTTTCTATAATTATACTTTTAACAATTTCTATTGTGTAAATTAATTTTTCTAAATAAATGAAATAGTTCAGTAGGAAGAACAGTGGAATCATATCCCACCCGTCGTGAGTTCGAATCTCACTTTCATTATATCAATAGTTAACTGGAAAGGTGACCGAGCCGGCTTAAGGTGTGGATTTGCTAAGTCTAAGTATACAAATTTATGTATACCGTGGGTTCGAATCCCACTCTTTCTTTTAAAAATACCAGTGACTTTTGATATCATTTTATTATTTTTTTTTTCTATTAGCTTATTGCTTAGTTCGTTATTAATTATTTTAGAGATTAACACAGTATATTCTATTTTATTATTAGTGTTAGCTTTTGTATTGTCTACAGGTTTACTACTTTTATTAGAGAGTGAGTTTATGGCATTAATTTTTATAATAATTTATGTTGGAGCTATTTCGGTCCTATTTCTATTTGTAATTATAATGTTAAATTTAAAAACTACAAATGCATTTAAAGATTTGATAAGATATTTACCCACAAAAAATTTTTTGGTTCTAATTTTCTTTTTTGAAATATTGTTGGTAATATTTCAAAGTTATAGCACCAACGGTTATTTAAACAGCTTTTTATTTAATTTTTATGATAATTGGTTGTATAAATTAGATTACATTACAGATTTAAAAGCCTTAGGTCAAGTTTTGTACACTTATTACGTTTTTCAATTTTTAAGTGTAGGAATGCTTTTATTGATAGCCATAATAGGTGCAGTAGCATTAACTTTTAATTATGAAACCAGTTCTAAAATAACTCAAGACTTATTTCGTCAAGTTTCTCGTTAAAATTACTAAACATATTATTTAAAAAAACTTTTAAGCTAGAACTTATTCGGTACCCTTCTTTTCAAAAAAAAAGTACTGAAAAGAAAAAACGTAAAAGTTTTTAAAATAAACACTAATTTATTCTTAGGTTCTCTTAATTTTTTTAGATTTGTAGAACATTTTTTAAGACTTTATGAACTTTTTATATGCAAAACTTTTAAAACTTTTAAAACGATTTAGAAATCATTTTAAAAAACAAATTGATATGCTAACCATTCTTTGGTGTATTAAGTATACACATGCTGAGATAATGAGGCGTTTGTCAATTAAAAAATTCCACCATAAAATTATATTTACTATAATATGTCTGTACTACGTTTATTTTTCAGATACTTTTTTTTAACAAAAAAAATTAGATTTCACTAATTCTAGTTAGTATACAAGTTAGATTAACCTGTTTTACAACTAAAGGTTAACTAATGTAGCATGAATAATTAATCAAAAATTTTAAACTAGATTTTTTTATCAATTTTTTTAGATTTGTACGATGTTTTTTAAAACTTTATGAACTATTTACATGCAAACATTTTAAAATTTTTAAAACAAAGTGGAACTTTTTCAAAAAAAAAAATTAACGAACTAATTATTATTTTTGGCATTAGTTATTTATATGCTAATATAATAACTTGTACGATTGGTTCGTTTCTTGATGTTTTTTTTGAAAAAGACGCCTTCATAGTTGAAGGTTATGATAGCCTTAAAAGCGTTTTAAAAAATATGGACTTAAATAATTATGATCCCGCCCTTATTGACCTTCTTATTTACAATTTTAGTCTTATCGTTATAGAAAAAAACGCCTTGATAGTTGAAGGTTATGATAGCCTTAAAAGCGTTTTAAAAAATATGGACTTAAATAATTATGATCCCGCCTTTATTGACCTTCTTATTTACAATTTTAGTGTTATTGATATAGAAAAAGATAGTTCTATATGTTTTGAAGATATTTGTACAACATTTTTTAAGACTTTATGAACTCTTTATATGCAAAACTTTTAAAACGATTTAGAAATCATTTAAAAAAACAAATTGATATGCTAGCCATTCTTTGGTGTATTAAGTATACACATGCTGAGATAATGAGGCGTTTGTCAATTAAAAAATTCCATCATAAAATTATATTTACTATAATCTGTCTGTACTACGTTTATTTTTCAGATAATTTTTTTAACAAAAAAAATTAGATTTCACTAATTCTAGTTAGTATACAAGTTAGATTAACCTGTTCTACAACTAAAAGTTAACTAATGTAGCATGAATAATTAATCAAAAATTTTAAACAAGAATTACTAAATCTTTTGATACTACTTTAAGTTTTTTTTAAGATAAGAAGGAAAAATGTTTTGTTTCACAAAACAGAATTGGTCTAAGTCCAATTATTATCGTATGAATATGAAATTCTCAAATTACTTTTCTAATAAATGGATCAGTATTATAAATAATTTTAAAAAAATAGTAACTTTTTTTAAAAAAACAAATAAGGAACTAATTATTGTTTATTTCATTAGTTGTATATTTGCTGTTTTACTGAATGTTGCGGTAGCTTCGATACTTGATTATTTGATTAACAGATACGTCTTCATGAAGCTATTGATCTTTTTTTTTTTAATGATGGCATTTTTAATATTATTTCGCATTATAATTTATAAGCGAAATAATATTTTTAATGAAATATTTTTATGTGTATTCTAATTAGTCTCACATATATTTTACCCAAGAGATTAAAAACTAGTTCTATAAGTTTTTAAGCGCATTACTTATAATTAAGCACAAACTTTTTTTTTATAGTAAAAATTTGACGTAAAAAATCCCACAATTTGATATTTTATGTTTTGGGGCTTTAGTATGGTCTTTAATTATATCATTAAGCTTATTTTATTTTTATATTGTATCACAGGCGTTACCTTTTCTTATGGAAATAAAAAAATTTAGACTTAAAAAAAATAGAGACATAAATTCATTTAAACAAACAGTTATTATAAATAAAAAATTAGCATACAATTTAAAAGTTAAACGAGTAATCACTGCTTAAAATCTTTTTTTAGTGTGTTAATATAAAACACTATATTTACCTGTGTATTAGTTTTAGCATCCCCACCAGTAGACTGTAACAAATAAAAATAACCAAACTACATCTACGAAATGCCAATACCAAATACCTGCTTCTAGGCCAAAATGGTGAGTAGCCGTATAGTGATTTAATACTACTCTTACAAACGAAACTATTAAGCAACAAGTACCAATAAATACATGAAAACCATGAAAACCAGTGGTCATATAAAAACATGAACCAAAAACACTATCGTTCATGTTAAAAGGAGCGTTAAAATACTCATAACCTTGTAATAAAGTAAATAAAATAGCTAAAACAACAGTAAAAAATAAACCTAAAATTGTATATTTTTTAGCTTTTCCTCTGATAGCATGATGAGCCCAAGTTACGGTTGCTCCAGAGCTTAATAAAAGTATCGTATTTGTTAAAGGAATTCCGGAAGCGCCTATAGTTGCAATATCTTCTGGAGGCCAGACACCTCCGATATTAAATGTCGGAGCTAAACTAGAATGAAAAAAAGCCCAAAAAAAAGCAAAAAAAAACATTATTTCCGAAATGATGAATAAAATCATACCTAATCTTAACCCTCTTTGGACCGCTGAGTTATGTTGTTCTTCAAAAGTAGCTTCCCGAATAATATCTCTCCACCAAACGTACATTACAAAGATAGTAGTAAAAACACCTATTTGAAATAATAAACTACCACCATTATAATTATGCATGTATAAAACTCCACCTGAAGTCATACAAAAAGCGCCTAATGCGCCCATGAGAGGCCAAGGACTTGGATCGACCAAATGCCAATGATGATTAGTTTTAATTGATTTTAAAGTCAAAAAAAAATCAAAATTTTTAAATTTAGAAGTGAAACTAAATCGCTTTAACAACTCTTTCTTTATTTTATCGTTATAAAATAACATAAATTATTTTTTTCAATCTAAATACTTTACCATTTGCTCAAAGATAAACATGCTATAAATTTTTTGTTCCACCCCGACAACAACAATAGGCATAAAAGCATGGTTAACTCCGCAAATTTCACTACATTGTCCAAAAAATAATCCCGTTCGTTTTATAAATAAATTTAATTGATTCAGTCTACCTGGGCAAGCGTCAACTTTTACCCCGAAAGAAGGTACAGTCCAACTGTGTAAAACATCTGCCGAGCTTACTAAAAGTCTTATATGAGTTTTAATAGGTAGTAAAATTCGTTTATTTGTTTCTAATAATCTAAAATAACCTTGTTTTTCTGGTAACGTTTCTAAATTAGTCATATAACAATCATATTTTATTTTTGTGCCTTCATTGCCTGTTCCACACAAAAAATAATTATAATCCGAAAATTCATAACTCCAATACCATTGGTGACCTATAACTTTAAAAGATAACGTTGGGTCAGCAATTTCATCCATAGAATACAATAAACTAAAAGAAGGTGTGGCTAAAAACAATAATATAAGAGCAGGAATTGTCGTCCAAACTATTTCTAACTCGCTAGAATGTGTAAATTTAGACGCGTGTACGTTTTTATATTCTATATAATAAAATATACAGTTAGCTAAAAGCCAAGTTACAAAAACTAAGATAAAACAAATGACAAATGTTAAGTTATAATTAAAATTAATTATACCTTCCATTGAAGGTGTTGCAGCTTCCTGAAAATCTAACTGAATTTCTTCAGCTGCATCACAAAAAGAATTTTTACTTTGGATAAAAAGAAAACATATAAATATAACGATGAGACTAAAAATAAAAGTTTGAAAAATTTTTAAAACATTAAATAGCATTTTTATATCTTATAAATAAAATTAGTAGCTGAAAATCTTAAATATTTTGAACCTTGTATCATTACTTTTGAAAATTTACTAAATAAATCTCTGCCGCCAATATAAAAATCGTCTAACCATAAAATAGTTTTCGTTTTAAACATTTTTTTATTTAAACTTCTTTTTGAATAAGACTTAATAACAAGTATTTTATTAGACTTTATATTTAAAGTTTTTATCTTACTTAGATTATAAGACGTAATAGGCAATAATTGAAAAAAAATAAAATTAATATATTTTGAATATTTTTCAAACTTTAAATTTATTTTTTTCTCTAAAAATAAATTTTGATCCACGTATGAAAATAGTCTTCTTAAAGTCTGCCAGTTGCTTTTAGACTGCTGTGTTAAAGACGGTATTATTTTAACTGTAGTTTTAAAAAAACCTTCAGAACTTTGGTATGTCCCCGAATCTTCGAATAGCGTGAAATTAGGTAACCCTATATGAACACAACTGTTAATTTTATTACTAAAAATTTTATTATAATTTTTATACAAAATATTATTTTGTTCTATAATGTATTTTAAACTATATTTTTCTTTTAAAAAATAATTTAACACTTTTAATTCGATTATTTTTAAAATATTTATTGAATATATATTTGAGTTTATAAAATATAACCCAGAAGAATGCATAAAATCATCTTGTTTAAAATTTTTAACTAATGCTATTAAATTAATCCAAATTTCATTTAAAGCCGAGTTAACGCAATTTATACCTAGCCATTTGTTAGATTTAATTTTTATTTTATTACTTAAAGAACTTATAAAATAATCAATAGTTGAAGAATCATTTCTAGATAATAAGGTTGAATTATATATTAAAATAGGATTTTTTGAGGATTTCAACTCCAAACAAATAGGATGCGTCCCTTCGAAAAGGGTTTTAAAACTAGAAATATTAGAACCTAGATTTACAGTTGGAAACGTTAAATCTACTAAAGAATTAAATGAAAATATTTTAAAATTGCCCTTTAAAAATCTTTGTCTTAATTTAATATTTAAAGTCGAACTTTCTAATCGAGTATTTAACCCAATTAATAGGACTAAATTAGATAAATTCAATTTAGACAAATTATTTGCAGAATTTGTTAATAAATTATTCTCTATATCTTTTGTACTATTATTAATATTTATTTGTTTTATTTGGATAAATTTATACTTTTTTTCTAGTAACAATAAAAAATTTAAGAGTTCTATACTTATAGAATGGTCGATTACAATTGTTAAAACTGTAATTTTTAATAAATGTTTGTTAAAATGATTTGTAAAATAAAAAATTAATATAATTTCTTTAAACATTTGTTTCCAAGTTAAAGAATTATTAAAATAAAATTTATCATTTGTTAAAAATAAGGTTGAAAGTCTTTCAGAAGAAAACATACCATCAAAAGAAAATCGAGTTTTATCTGAAACCCAATTCTCAATTAATTCTTGTTTATTTAACCTAGGAGAAATTTTTGTTATTAAAGAATCATTTTTTATTGAAATTTCAAGATTTATGTTTAATCCATCAGAATAATCTATCGAAAACACATTTTTTAATTCCCATACTCTATCAATAAATGAATAAGATTTAGATGTTAGTGCTCCAACGGGACAAATGTCTATGACATTACCTGAAATTTCTGAATTAAATATTTTTTCAATGTAAGTTCCAATTTCCATAGAATTACCTCGTCCAAAAACACCTAAATGTTCAACACCAGCAATTTCATTAGCAAATCTTACACATTTAGTACAGTGTATACAACGAGTCATAACTGTCTTTATTATTGGTCCTAAATTTTTATTAGTAACACCTCTTTTATAAACATAAAATCTTTTTTTACTAGTACCAAAAACCATTGATTGGTCTTGTAAATCACACTCACCTCCTTGATCACAAATAGGACAATCTAAAGGATGATTTAATAATAAAAACTCCAAAATATTTTCTCTAGCTTTTTTCACTAGAGGACTATCTGTGTAGATTTCCATTTTGTTTGTAATAGTCATAGCACAAGAAATTAGAGGTTTAGGAGAATTTTTTAACTCAATTAGGCACATTCGACAATTTCCTGCAATAGATAAATTTTGATGATAACAAAAATGAGGTATTTTAATATTTAAATTTTCTAAATAATCTATAATATTTCTATTTTTTTCTATGTTATTAATTTTTATATTGTTTACATAAAAATAATTCAAATGAACGCGTAATTTTTTTAAGAGCTGAAAAATTAAAACAGTATAATAAAACAAATTAATCCCAATTTAATGCTTTTAATCTCCAAACATAAAATAACCCTACACATAATTCTATAACAAAATCAATCATAGACCAAAAACCTATAACATCTAATTGACTAATAGAAACGCACCATGGGTAAACAAAAACAGTTTCAATATCAAAAACAATAAATAAAATAGCAACTAAATAAAACTTAATATCAAATTGTAATCTAGCATCTTCATAAGGTTCAAAACCACATTCGTAAGTAGATAATTTTTCTGATTCAGGATTTTGAATAGCTATAACATAAGATAACGTAAGAATAAAAATTCCTAGAATACTAGCAATTATAAGAAACAATAATAAAGAAAAATACTCTTCATTTAATAAAGAATTTTTAAAATTATTAGGTTCAATGATTGAATAAAAATTATTTGTGAAATTTAACATAAATTTATTTTTGAATAAGCTATCTTTTATTAGTTTTTAAAATAAAAAAAGAACTAAATAAAAAGAATAAAATAAAAATTCTATAATCTGTGAGATTAGGGAAATTCAACCAAAGTTGTCTTATACCTAAAATAAACGTACTACCAATTAAAATTAATAAAGTATAATGGTACAAAAACCCACTTTGCAATTTGTATAAAAGATTAGCTTTTTTTGAAATAATTATAGTAAGACCTAAAGGGCCAAAAATTTCGATTATTCCTCTATCTATAATTTTATAACTAACTCTATAACCAAAATTTAATACAAGTTGAGCTACGTATTCGTTAAATATTTTATCGAAAAACCATTTTTTATTTAAAAAATTATAAATTTTTTTTCCATTATTAGAAATTTTTAATTTAAATAAAAAATTATTAAAAAAAGTATACAATAGAAAAGCAGTGATGCAACCTAAAAAAGTTAAAATTACAGGCAATAATTTAATAAATTGATTAATAAATTCAGCGTCGATTCTATTCATATTTTCCGGTAAAACCATAATAGAATTTCCCCAAAAATCAGTACCAAATCCTATAAGCATGTCTTTTAAATAAAATCCAATAAAAATACTTGGGATTGCTAGTATAGCTAATACAATGTTTATAGGATACGAAAAAGATTCTTTAGCTAAAAACATAATAGGTTTATAAACGTTTGGTCTTGATAAAAAAGTTAAATAAAGTAATCTTGTTGAATAAAAGGCAGTAAAAAAAGCTCCACAAGTTCCTAAAATAAAACTGAAAGAGCCAGAATTTGAAAATTTTCCATAAGCTACTTCTAGTATAACATCTTTTGAATAAAACCCTGTTAAAAATGGAAATCCTATTAAAGCTAATGAGCCAATTAACATTATAGAATACGTAAAAGGTATTTTATTTTTTAAACCACCCATTTTTCTCATATCTTGTTCATCAATAACAGCATGAATTACGGATCCTGCTGATAAAAACAATAAAGCTTTAAAAAAAGCATGGTTAGCTAAATGAAAAATACCCACAGAATAGTTAGATAACCCACACGCAAAAACCATATAACCTAATTGGCTGCATGTAGAGTAAGCAATTACTTTTTTTAAATCGTTCTGCAATAAACCTGTAGTAGCAGCAAAAAACGCCGTGCACGCGCCTATAATTGTAACAGTTTTAGATATTACAGGAGCATACTCAAATAAAC
>BS_KBA_SWE02_21mDRAFT_10000858_pt1 | contig 11446 bp, 9 predicted proteins | sample BalSeasSWE02_21m_FD_9196 | JGI IMG/M metagenome (IMG submission 9196)
TTGGCTGTGGGTGGTACTGGCGGGGTGGATTGCAAGGCTGCGTGTATCACCAACATTTGCAATATGGCTGATTAATTTTAGTTTATTTATAAACCGGGCTCCCGAATTTCGACCTCCCTGAATGCCGAAGCCTAGGATTCCACCGCTTCCATTGGGCAAATATTTTTTGGCAGTTTCATGGTCTGGGTGGGATGTCAACCCTGGATAGGTGACCCAGCTTACCTTCGGGTTTCTTTGTAAGTGTTCCGCTGCGATCAATGCATTTTTTACATGTCGTTCCATTCTCAAGCTTAATGTTTCCAGGCCTTGTAGCATCAACCAGGAATTAAATGGAGATTGACAGGCGCCAAGATCACGCAACTGTTGTGCTCGGGCTTTGGTAATAAATGCAGTTTCCCCAAGGTCTGCATAGACTACACCATGATATCCAGGGTCAGGAGATGTGAATTGGGAAAAACGTCCGCTGGCTTTCCAGTTGAAATTTCCACCATCTATTACTACGCCGCCAATTGATGTCCCATGACCGCAAATAAATTTTGTAGTTGAATGGGTCACAATATTTGCTCCCCACTCAAAAGGTCTACACAGAAAAGGTGTGGCAAAAGTATTGTCAATCAATAAGGGAATTGAATACTCCAGTCCAATTTTAGCAATAGCTTCAAAGGGAAAAACACTCAGATCTGGGTTGCCCAATGTCTCACCATACAATAATTTTGTGTTCGGCTTTATTGATCTTCGAAAATTATCTGGATCAGAAGGGTCGACCATGCTAACTTGGATCCCCAATCTTGGAAAGGTGTATATGAATTGGCTGATTGTGCCTCCATATAATTTTGAGGATGCAACAATATGGTCACCAGCCTGGCAAAGCGAGAGAATGGCTGCTGCCTGGGCAGCATGACCGGAGCTGGTGGCGAGTGCGCCAGATCCTCCTTCGAGATTGGCGATTCTTTGTTCAAAAACAGCTGTTGTGGGATTCATTATCCGGGTGTAAATATTACCGGGTTCCTCAAGAGCAAAAAGGCGCGCAGCATGCTCGGTATCTCGAAACTGGTAACCGGCAGATTGGTACAATGGGACTGCGCTTGCTCCTGTGGAAGGATCAGGTTGCTGTCCGGCATGAATTTGACGTGTATCAAATCCAAATTTTCTCTCTTGAGGATCCATATAAACCTCCATTGGTTTTATACCCTTTATAACAAATGTTATTACCTTATGCAAAGCCAATCAAAATTTAAAAAAATATAATTTAGATGAAATTTTTAAATTCCACCACGGTGAATTATCGATTTTAACAACTGATTTTCGACAGTTGAAGCTCGCTGTTCAATTTGTTCAATTTGATTTTGCATNCTGTCTCGTACAATGGCATCTGACATATTGGCGAGATTAATTCGCACATTATAACTTGCAGCTTTAATTGAAGCCATAGCCAATGCTCCGGCAGATCCTCCATCACTTATTGCATTGATATTCCCCAAAGTAACAACCCTTTCTGCAAGGGCGAGTATCGTAAGGCTTAACTGTGCCACCTGCATGGGCACCTGTGCAGCATTTTGAGTTGCCTTTTCAATCGCATTCATTCGGATAGACTCCATTTCGGGTGTATCTTTCGGAAGCCTAAAGGCAAGCATTACATCTTCGAAAGCCAATGCGTCTTTCTGGACAAGATCTGTCAATTGGGAGCGAATTTTTTCGGACTGAAGGATGATTTCATCCATTTGTGCTTCAACCGACGAGTATTTTTTCTTGCCAATTGTTAGACGAGCTACCATTGAAACCAGGGCTGCAGCCATAGCGCCTGAAAAAGCGGCAGCAGAACCTCCACCAGGTGCAGGCTTGCTTGACGCGAATTCATCCAGCAAACTATAGTCTGATGCTATCTTTTCAGAACTGGCTTTGAATAATTTTCTCTCGAGGATCTGATCAGGTTTAAAATCATCCAGTTGAAGGAAAGTTTTTGCTGTTTCCATGAGTGCGTCTTGAGGCACAAGACCTACCAATTCACTGTGATGGATTGTTGTATTCAGTTTAGCTGCTTGAATCCGGATCGCCTCGATCACTTGAAATAGTGAAGTATTATTGAAGTTAGTAAGATTCATCGAAACTTGTGCTTGTCCATTCACCATCATCCCTAATGCCTTAACTGATGTCAAACCTCCAGAAGATTCCCGAATAGCCCGTGCGATAGTCTTGGCTTTATCTAGATCGTCCGAATCAAGATAAACATTGAATGCGATCAAAGGATTACGTGCGCCAATAACGGTTGCTCCGGCAGGTCCTATTATGGATGGCCCAAAATCAGGGATACGGGAAATGTTCGTTTTAATCTCCTCTTTCAGCAGTTCATATTCACCTCTGCGAATATTTTCCAATTTTTTCCGTTCTGGAAGAAACGCTGCTTCTTCATACAAGTAAACAGGAATTTGCAATTCCTTGCCTACCCTTTTTGCGAGGTGACGTGCAATATTTATGCACTCATCCATGGAAACGCCTGAGATAGGGACGAGAGGAACTACATCAGTCGCCCCCATGCGCGGATGCGAACCCTTGTGATTATCCAAATTGATCAATTCTGATGCTCTTTTGATTGCTAGAAAAGCAGCTTCCTCCACCGACTCAGGATGTCCTATAAATGTAATTACAGTTCGATTATGGTCATTATCTGAATGAATATCTAATAATTGTATATTCTGGATAGACGCGATCGTGCGTGCAATTTCATTGATCACATCTGGTCTGCGCGATTCAGAAAAATTTGGAATACATTCTATTAATTTGTCTGGCATTGGTTTTCCTTATACCTTAAAAAATCATTGGAATTGATCATCTACGATATTCAGAATCTATTAATTTCAAGAATTAAAATGTTGGTAGATATTAAACAGAGAGAAAAGTACCATCAATTCGCAAATTCCACATATTCAGGATGCGAATAGACCTTAAATCGATCTTTTCTGGCATAACCGATAATACAAATACCCATTTGATTGGCAAATTCTATTGAGAGGGAGCTGGGTGATGTGCGCGATATTATGATGGCTGAACCGATTCGTGCCGCTTTTTGTAGCATTTCGGAACTAATCCGACCAGTGGAAATTAAAATACTCGGTGTTGGGAATCCAATTTCCATTAAACAGCGCCCTGCAATTTTATCAAGTGTGTTATGTCTGCCAATATCTTCCATTGCAACTAGCATCTTATCACCATCACTAAGCACAGAAGAGTGAACACCACCAGACAGAGCGTATAGATCTTGATTTTCATGGAGGAGGTTAAGAAGCATTGAAATTCTTGGAGGTGTAATACTGGTTGGTAAAAGTTTTGTTTGTTGGTGGTTATTGAGAATTACTGAAGTTGTTCCCCCTGTGCAACCAGATGTTCGTTGCCATTTTTTAGGTAGGTCTATTGGATGGTTTAGCCAGATATCAATATTGCTTCCATTATGACAGACTTCTATCATTTTAATTTCATCAAAGGAATTAATTAATCCCTCATTGTAAAGAAATCCGATTGCAAGTTCATCCAAATTCGATGGAGTGCACATCAAGGTTAACCAATATTTGGCATTAATGGAAATGTCAACAGATGCCTCAATAATTACATTGGCACAATTTTCTACTATAGCATCAGGGAGATAAGAAGAAATATTAAATTTTTTATGAAATAAACTCATTTGTTTTCCTGATAAGTAGTTCTCGAATTATTTTTTTTGTTCGAGTATTATAATATATGAACTGGGAGCATGCAGATAACCTGAATTTGCATTAGAATCGATAAATGCGTATGCCAAATTTTCTGTTTATTTTAAGTGTATCTTTTTTAATTTTAACTGGGTGTGTTCGTTCGGCACCCGATTCGCCGGAATGGAAACCAGGCTCGGCTCCATCTGTTCCAACAGTAACTTCATTTGTTGGAACAACTCCTACCCCTTCTTTTAGTTTGCCGCCGATCAGAATACCTGGTTCACCAATTTTAACTCCGACGCCAGATGACACACACCAAACTTCAAGCCAACTTTCTAATCCCGAGCAATACACTGTTCTGCCGGGCGATACGCTTGGTTTAATTGCTCGCCAATTTTCAATAAGTATTGATTCGCTCATGATGGCAAATGATTTGAACGATCCAAACACACTCTATATTGGCCAAATTCTTGCAATACCACAAATTTCAATTCAGGATACTGGCACACCATTTAAAATAATCCCTGATTCCGAAATGGTTCATGGGCCGATGAGCATAACATTTGACACCGGCATTTTTGTTCAAAAATATGCAGGATATTTATCCAGTTATCGTGAGGACATTGATGGAATCAGTTTGGATGGAACACAAATAATCAATCTGGTTTCTCAAAATTATTCAGTTAATCCTCGCTTGTTATTGGCAATATTGGAATATCGTTCAGGTTGGTTAACAAAATCTCAACCAGCTTCAAGTACCCTGGACTACCCTTTGGGATTAAACGATAATTGGCATATTGGATTATATAGGCAGTTAACATGGGCAGCGAACACTCTGAATCACGGCTTTTATCTTTGGAAGGTTAATGCCTTGCCTAACGTTATGCTTGCCGACGGGATAGTAGTTCCGTTGGCTCCCACGATCAATCCAGGGACCGCGGCAGTTCAATCGTTATTCGCAAATCTGGATGATTACTCTAAATGGCAAGTTGATGTATCTCCTGAAGGTTTCTTCTCGGTTTTTTCAAACTTATTTGGTTATCCATTCGACTTTGCAATTGAACCGCTCGTGCCAGAAGATCTTATTCAACCAGACATGGTATTGCCGTTTGAAAAAAACCTTTTTTGGGCTTTTACAGGGGGGCCTCACGGCGGATGGGATTCAGGCTCTGCCTGGGCGGCAATTGATTTTGCACCACCTGGTGAAGCACAAGGCTGTGTGATAAGCCATGAATGGGTTAGTGCAGTGGCAGATGGACTGATTGTAAGATCAGACAATGGAGCTGTGATCCAAGATCTTGATGGAGATGGATTTGAGCAAACCGGTTGGACCGTGTTGTATATGCATATTGATGGAATTGATAGAGTAGCTAAAGGAATTTATTTAAAGGCAGGCGACAGAATAGGTCATCCATCTTGCGAGGGAGGTATTTCCAATGGGACACACGTTCACCTTGCCAGGAAATTTAATGGCGAGTGGATCCCCGCTGATGGCTCAGTTCCATTTGATCTGGATGGATGGGTTTCTTCTGGAATTGGTGTTGAATATGATGGTTATCTCACCAGAAATGGCCAACAGGTAGAGGCGTTTGATGGGAACAATCCGATAAATCAAATTCAAAGATAATACCCGGGTGAGAATGTATTACTTCGGCATATCCTGCCAGAAATNCTNTGAAAAAATGTGGAAAATGGTAATACCAANAATTATTAGGTTTCTGCAAATGAATGCGTAGCTCCTTGAAGTTCCGAATGGTATAATTACAGTTTATGAAATATATTTTAAGTTTATTTCGAATTGATTTATTAAAATCCATAATCGTTATCGGTCTTTTTTCACTTTCAGCGTGTAGTCCGTTGTGGGGATCTGCTGCATTGCTGGCCACCGAAGAATATTCTGAATCGCCTACAATAGAATGGACGAATGTTCCTGGCATAATTACGCCACCAAAGACGATAACTCCAACAACAACACCGACTTTAATTCCAACAATCACACCTACATTTGTAGATCCAGTAGTTACAAGTACTTCATCCAATTTTAACAGTACAAATATTCCAAAACTAATTTATTATTCTCAACCCGGAGATAGTCTACCTGTTGTTGCTAGCCATTTTGGCGTTAATAGGGCGGACATTTATTCAGAAAATATTTTACCGGATACGGGTTTAATTGATCCCAACACCTTGCTTTCAATTCCTGATGTATTGAATATCGAAATGACTCCACCAATACAGATCATGCCGGATAGTGAAATAATTTTTTCTCCATCAGCCATAGATTTTGATGTTTACAGTTATGTAGCTGCGGCAGGTGGCTTTTTAAATAATTATTCCGAATGGGTCACTAAAACAACTACTGGCGTAGAAGTCATCAATCGCCAGGCACTCGATAACTCAATAAATCCACGGATTTTATTAGCGTTATTGGAATACCAAAGTGGGTGGGTAACAGGCCAGCCAAGTAATCTCGCTAATAAAGATTATCCACTTGGGTATATCGATTTGTTTCATCAAGGGCTTTTCAACCAATACCTTTTAACCGCAAGGGATTTGAGCGTTGGATATTACGGATGGAGAAGCGGGCAATTAACAGAGTTAAAATTTTCAAGTGGGGAAAAAATAAGAATTTCCCCTGTACTGAATGCAGGAACAGTAGCGATTTTATATTATTTTTCACGGCAATATAGTTATTCAGATTGGTTGGCAATTGTAGACCCAAATATTGGCTTCATAAAGCTTTATGAAAATATGTTCGGTGACCCATGGGCTCGTGCTCAAAAAGTTGAACCTTTGTTTCCTCCTGGTCTGACCCAACCCCCATTAAATTTGGCTTTTTCCCCAGGTGAAACTTGGAATTTTACAGGAGGACCTCACGCCGCCTGGGAAAAAGAAGGTGCATTGGCAGCTCTCGATTTTGCTCCAGCAGCAGATCAAAAAGGTTGCTATGTATCTGAATCTTGGGTTTTGGCTGCTGCATCTGGTCAGGTTGTTCGCTCAAGCATTGGTGTGGTGATGCTCGATTTGGATAACGACGGCTATGAGCAAACTGGCTGGAACTTGCTTTATCTTCATATTGCAGCAGAAGATCGGGTTCCAAAGGGTACATTGTTAAATATCGATGATCGCATTGGACACCCTTCCTGTGAAGGTGGCCGATCAACCGGAACGCATTTTCACTTTGCGAGGAAATTCAATGGGGAATGGATACTTGCTGATGGATCAATGCCGTTTGATTTAAGTGGTTGGATTGCACATGCTGGTGAGAATCCTTATGATGGAATGTTAACAAAAGGTGACCATACAGTTGTAGCACTTCCGAACGGCTCAATTATCACATCAATAGTTCGGGATTCTGACAATTAATTGATATTATTATTATCTGAAATGAAAAAAAGACTGATTTACCTTCTAATTGGTACTATATTTCTCTCGTCTTGTGCACCAGCGAAATTTGAGACCATACCATTTGGTGAGGATACGATTGATCTGACGTCAGTTACTCCTACGGCATTGGCAACTCGCCCGGCTTACTATCCAGGTGAACTTGTGGATTATTTCGCTCAACCAGGTGATACTCTGGCATCCCTTGCGATCCATTTTAATACCAATGAAACGGAAATTAGGTCCGCAAATCCAAATATTCCAGATGATGCAACTACAATGCCTCCAGGAATGCCAATGAAAATCCCCATCTATTATCTGCCTTTATGGGGTACATCTTTTCAGATTGTTCCGGACAATTTTTTTATAAATGGTCCATTGTCGATATTATTCAATACGAGAGATTTTGTGGCACTAAATCCAGGCTGGTTAAAAGATTACCGTGCTTTTGCTAGTGGGCAGAGTCGCTCTGGAGCTGAAATAATTGATTTAGTTGCTCAAAATTTCAGTATCAGCCCAATGTTGTTGTTGGCTTTACTTGAGTATCAGGTCGGGGCTTTGACCGATCCACGCCAACCGGCTTCGGAATTTATTCTGGGGAATGAGGATTATGCCTACGAAGGCTTATATCTGCAATTGGTCTGGGCTGCAAACTTACTTAATAACGGATACTATGGATGGAGAAGCGGACATATAAAAACATTTGAGCATCCAGATGGCACACTTGAGCGACCTGATCCATGGCAAAATGCTGCCACCGTTGCCATTCAAGCATATTTTTTAGATAGTCCTATAGAAGAATACACTAAGGCGATAGGACCGGATGGGTTTGCTAAAACAATAAAAAACGAATTCGGTGATCCTTGGGAAGTGGACGATCCCCACATTCCAGTAAGTCTGCAACAACCAATTTTTCTTTTTCCTTTCAAGGCAGGTGAGTCATGGACATATACAGGCGGTCCACACTCTGGATGGGGAACCCTTGAACCATATTCAGCGATAGATTTTGCACCTCCGGCGAAGGTTGGTGGATGTACTCCNACTGAACTTTGGGCAACAGCAATTGCAGATGGAATAGTGGTTCGCTCTGAAACGGGCATTATAGTTCTTGACCTTGATGGCGATGAAGATGAAAGAACTGGATGGAATATTTTTTACCTCCATGTTGCTACTGAAGGACGCCTAATCGTCGGTACTCATGTAAAGGTAGGAGACCCAATAGGGCATCCATCATGTGAGGGCGGAAGATCAACTGGGACGCATATTCATATTGCTCGTAAGTACAACGGAGAGTGGATTCCGGCAGATGGAACGCTGGCATTTAACTTGGAAGGTTGGGTCGCTCGCGATGGAATTAGACCATATTTAGGGACACTAACACGCGGTAGCGAAACTGTGACAGCTTGCGACTGCTCAAATCTTGCCAGTAAAGTTACCGCAGGCGATTAGCAGGCTAAAAAAATCGATTTATAAGTCGGATTTCAGCCAATTATTCTTTTAACAACGGGGTTACAAATTTATCTAGCATAGCCGTGCTAATTTCGCCAGTCCACATTAGGCGTACCATACCTTTTCGGTCAATAACATATGAACTGGGAAGATTCCAATTGCTGAATGCATCAAGGGCGATGCCATCTCTATCGAGCCATACCGGGAAACTGAGCGCATATTTTTCAACAAAGTCGGTTACTTCCGCGGAAGATTCACCCGATTCTATTGCAATTATTAAAAAGCCATCTTCTGCATGTGCTTGATAATATGCCTCGAGGGTCGGCATCTCAGCTTTACAAGGTGGGCACCAAGTAGCCCAATTATTTACTAGGACAATCCTGTTTTGATAATCCTTTAGAGCGACATTTTGTGAAGATAAGTCTGTCAGTTCTATCTCTGGAGCTGGATAATTGACCTGTAGAGGGATCGTTGAATACTCAGACGGCAAAGAAGAGCTTTTTTCGGTAGGCTGATGCTGTGAAAATAATATTGCGGTTCCAATCAGGAAAAACCCCAAACCAATTAAGATCATCCAGAAAATATTGTATTTACTATTCTTTTTTCTTCGGGGAAGATTATTTGTTGACATTAGATAACTCTAGTTGGGTTTCATATACTCTTCAAGATTTAAACATNTAAAAAGACGTTCGCGAACTTCATCCGGAACATGCTCCGAATCTTTCGAACTTTTTTGATATAAATATATGGTTTTTTTCAAAGTATCCACAACGATCGAACAATCGGGGCATTGTGAAAGATGGGTCTCAATTTGCAAACACAATTCTTGATTCAGCTCCCCGTCTACAAAATCCGAGAGGAATGTTAGCATATTTTGACAATTATCATGTTTTATCATTTTTCTTTTCTCCTGCCAGTAATCGATCACCGTAATATGCCGATAGTTGTTCTCGTAGGTTCAAACGAGCCCTTAATAGCCTGGTTTTTACTGCAGTTTCTGTGAGATTTAATACTTTGCTTGTTTCTTGAATTGATAAACCTTCAATATCGCGTAAAATGAATACAATTCGTAGAGCCTCAGATAGTCGTTGAATGGCATTGTCTAATTCAACTTTAGATTCAGAAGAAACCATTTCACTCTCGGGTAGACAGCACCAATCTATAAATTGAACTGGAGAATTAATATCATTGTTATCTTCGTCTGATTCTTCGCTAATATCTACTTCTGGACGTTGTTTGCGTATGATCATAAGCGCTTCATTTGTGGCAATTCGATATAACCAGGTGGATATCTTGGATCGACCTTCAAATTTATTTATATTTTGAAACGCTTTTAAGAAAGTGGTTTGCAATACATCTTCTGCATCTTGAGGATTACTTAACATTTTTAGCGCAAGTCGGTATATTTGATTTGAATGCGCATCGATCAGCTTTGCAAACTCTGCTCGATTGCCTGATCTAATTTCCAGCAGTGAATATTCGTTTATGTCCGTTGTATTCATTAGATGTATCCTGTCAAACAAAGTTGCATTAAATAANATATAAAAGAACCTTATATCACAATTTCATGCCTAGAAGCCTTTGGGTTTAATAAAAGGGATAAATGTCGATTGATTTAGGAAATATGCCACTAGAAAGAAGGGCAATTATTGAATAACATTCGGGTATGGTATCATCTAATCTAGTAGGTTTAGCTTTTTTCGACGGATTGAGTGAGGAAGAACTGCAGAATCTATCCCCATTTTTTTTACAAGAATCTTATAAAGCTGGACAGGTTATTTTTAAGCAGGACACAAGAGCGGAATTTCTTTACCTTCTCTGTGAAGGAGATGTCGTTATACAATACAAACCCGAAGATGGTCCTATTATGAAGGTGGCTCAAATTCAATCTGGCGGAGTATTTGGGTGGTCAGCTGCCATGGGTAATGTATCTTACACGTCCGGAGCTAAATGTATTGAAGATTGCAAAACTCTGAAGATGCGTGGAAGTGATCTCCAGATTTTGTGCAACGAATATCCCGACTTGGGGAAAATAATATCCGATCGGTTGGCAGCAGTAATATCAGAACGTTGGCAAAATAGGCAATCTCAGGTAATATCTCTGATATCACGCTGTATTTTTCAACCCGAAGGCGGTATTATGGATGCAAAGGAGATACAAAAAGTGGACTCAAATGAATTGAAAATCAAGGAAGACCAGATGAAAGGTTTGGTCGAGCAATTAAGTGCATATATTGAACATTTTCATGGCGGTTCTGTGGAGTATGTTTCCTTTGATGGAAAGAAATTAAGCGTCAGGTTGGGCGGTGCTTGCCTGGGCTGCCCTCTTTCCCCTGCAACTTTGCATGGGTGGGTGGAAGGGACGGTTAGACAATTTTTCCCTGATATTGAAAAAGTGGAAGCTGTATAAGTATTGAATTGTTATAAAAATGGGGGGGGGAATTGATGAATATATATGATCATTTCGTGATAAAAGAAAATATACAAAACGCTCCCCTTCACAAATTTAGTGAAGGGGAGCGTTTTGTAATAAAATTCATTAGCGTTTTTGTGTTTTAAAGAATCTCCAGACCATGTAAATCCCACCACAGAACAAAGCGCCGATCCAGATGTAATCTAACGAACCCCTGAAGGATGTCCCGAGTAGGGCTCCAAAAATCAACAGGATCATTGCAGGGATAAATGCCCAATTCATCCGAAGATTCCTGTTTGGCAATATTGCAACCAGGAGAAAGGTAATTCCAAGTCCAATAAAGAAGAGAGCACCTGTGTCCTGTCCTTGCATCTGGTTGGAAACAGAAGAAATTAATCCGAGAGTGATTAATACGCCGGACGGGATGATCGCCCACCAATGTTTGCGGTTAACAAAATAGATTATCAAGAAACCTAGACCCATCGCTCCCAAAAATGCGAGCCCGCCATACATA
>BS_KBA_SWE02_21mDRAFT_10000859_pt1 | contig 11445 bp, 8 predicted proteins | sample BalSeasSWE02_21m_FD_9196 | JGI IMG/M metagenome (IMG submission 9196)
CTGCGAAGCTCCACTGACACTAAAACCGATTGCATTGAAGTCATCAATATACCCATTGTTTTCAGCAAAATATGCGATTTCAGACGTATGGAGGGCCACTAGNTTACTTTTCGCCTCAGTCTGTTTTGCCTTGGCCTGGTATCGCAAAAAATTAGGAATGGCGATCGTAGCCAGAATGCCAATAATCGCAACCACGATCATGAGCTCAGTCAAACTGAATGCCCTTTGATTATGCAGTAGGTATCGACGATACATAATTTGTCCTCCGAGGAGCGTCGCCCCTCCATCATATTGTTGCCTTAAGTCAATCATCCGGTCATCATACACTTGGCATTCTCAAGAGACCAGGGTACCTTTCCACAACTTATTCTTACAAAAACCCACCAACTTCCACGAATGTCCGCCAACCGCCATAGACCTACCACAACTATTTTACCAATGAAAAATTAATTGAAAAGGTCGCCCCCTCAAAATTTCCATTCTCTTCATGATCGTTAGAAATTGGCAAATCTTAAGGAACACCACGACCACAGGAAGCGGATGGCCATTCATCCTCGGATTAGAAATCAACCCGATACGAAAAAGTGACAATACACTCTCTTGGAGGTAGAGCAATGAAAGATTTGAATTACGGAGTGTAGGTAGATTGCTGAGATAGAGTTGGGGCAGGCACCCCAAATCCGGTTTCCCGAAAACGTTGCTTGAGCGCTTCGTTGGTCGAATCCAGCTGAAGGGAGTGAATCCAAGCCTCTCGAGCCTTTTCACGTTCTTCCCGGATCAGAAATATTTCTCCAAGATGCTCATAAATCACAGGATCATCAGGAACCAATGCCACAGCACGCTGCATCATTTCTAGTGCTTCTTCGATTCTTCCAACTTTATACAAGGCCCAGGCTAAGCTATCCACGTAATATCCGTTATGAGGCTTCAAGGCCACAGCCCGTTGAGTCAAAGACACGGCTTCTTCCGCCTTGATGCCACGATCAGCATAACTGTAGCCCAAATAATTCAACGCATCGGCATGCTCCGGATCCAGATCTAAAGTCTGCTCCATCTCCTGGACCACCTCATCAAAACGATCCAGCTTGTCATAGACCGTCCCTAAATTAAAATGCAACTCTGCATTGGCGGGGTCCTGTTGGATGCCATCTTCCAATCTGGACTTAGCCTGTTGATAGTCCTTCATTTGAAAATACGTCAAACCTAACAATAAGTAGGGCTCAGGACGCTTCGGTTGCAACTTCACGGCTTGATCAAGATACGATACGGCTTCTTCATTCTTTTTCAGGCGATACGACACAAATCCCAGGTGTAAAATACTATCAAAGAACGTGGGATCAACCTGGACATTGGCTTGATAGGCTTGAATCGCTCGCTCATAATCTTTCATTTCCTCATACAATAAGCCTAGAAAATCTCGCACACGCAATTCATTGGGCCGATCACGTAACACGGCATTCAATTCCTCAATCGCCGCAGCAAAATTACCCTGTTCGCCATAAATCTGCGCTTTCCGAACTTGGGCATGGAGGTCACCGGGATTTTGCTGAAGCAAGTAATCTAAATGCTCAATGGCCTGATCCGCTTTCTTCTGCGTGATATACAAACGAACGAGACGCAAGCGAAATTCACGATGATCTGGATTCACCTCGGTTAAAAATGTTTCGATCAATTCAATCGCTCGAAGAGAGTCATTTTCCTCTTCCAAGAGTTCCACTAATTTAGTGTATGCACGCTCAAAAAACGCATTCAGCGCAATCGCCTGTTCAAAATGCCCGACCGCTTCCAACTTCATATTGGTTTCTAACGCAATAATCCCCAAGTAATAATGGGCCTCTGCTGACTCGGGCACATGTTGCAATAGAGCACGAAACACTGCGTCTGCTTGTTGAAAGTCCTTTTCTGTCAACAACAGCGTGCCATGAGAAATATACAGCCGTTGTTCTAATGGAAATTGTCGCTCACCTTCAGCCAATACCTGCAGCGCCAAGCCATGCTCCCCTGCCTCAAAGAATATCTTCGCCATCTCCAAAAACATGGTCATGGAAGTAATACGGTCGACAGGAATTTGCTGAGCCATATCCACCGCAGCCGACATCTGCCCTAAACCAAAATGAAGTTTGGCAATACGAAATTTCAAGAAGAGGGAATCAGGGTCAAAGCTCAACCCAGTCTGATAGGCTTCTAAAGCTTTGGCGCCATCGTTATTGAGTTCAGCCAAAAACCCTTGAAGAAAGTAATAGTAGGCTTGAGGATGGGTCGTTTCACGAACCGTGGAGGAAGACTCTTGCCCATGCACACCAAGCTGAGGAGCCGTGCCACATGAAACAATTAAAAGAGGGACACTGAACACACAGGTTCGAATGCGACTCCACCAAAGAGGACACCTTTTTCCGGAACGAATCGAACCAGTTTGTCGCATCGAAGAATCCGTCACGTTAGGCTCAATTGAGTGAATAGCAACCTTTATACTATACCAGAATGTCTTTTATCTAAATCATTAAATTTAGCGTACCGGTCATGAAACTGTAAGTCCACTTCCCCAATTGGCCCATTTCTGTGCTTGCGAACAAGGATATTCGCAATGCCCTTGTCCTCGGAATCAGGGTTATAGACCTCATCGCGATAGATAAACATTACCACATCCGCATCCTGTTCAATCGCACCCGATTCACGCAGATCTGAGAGCATGGGCCTTTTGTCCGTCCGATTTTCTACAGCCCGACTTAACTGGGAAAGTGCAACGACTGGAATATCTAATTCTTTCGCAAGGGATTTTAAGGCTCGTGAAATATCGGAAATTTCTTGTTGCCTCGATTCAGAAGAACCCTTCCCATCCATCAATTGCAAATAATCAATTACCAGAAGATCCAGTCCATGCTCAGATTTGAGACGACGAGCCTTTCCGCGCATTTGCTGAACAGTCAGATTTCCAGAATCATCAATAAAGATTTTGGCCTGTTCCAGTCTGCCAGCTGCCTCAGTCAAAGCGACCCAATCAGACCCTTTTAATTGTCCAGTACGGACGGCATGAGAATCGAGATGGGCTTGAGAGCTGAGCATGCGCAAAACCAATTGGGCTCGAGACATTTCCAGACTGAAAATTCCAACAACTGCGTTGCCTTCAAGCGCCGCCCTTTCAGCCATACCCAAGGCCAAACTCGTCTTTCCCATACTCGGTCTTCCTGCCACAATAATTAAATCAGAAGGCTGGAGTCCTGCAAGCAAATTATCTAAATCTTTAAAACCGGTAGGCACTCCGGTGATTTTCTCTTGACGACTATAGAGTCGATCAACAATTTCAACACTGTCCTGGATGATACTTCTAACCGGGACGAAGGTTCCCCCCAAATGGCCTTGTGCCAAACGGAAAATTTCCCGCTCGGCAAATTCCAGCAACTCGTCCGTTTTAGTCGTGCCTTCATACCCTTTCATCACCACATCCGTGGCTGTCCGCAATAATCCACGAAGCAATGATTTATCTCGAACGATTTGGCAGTGATAGCGAATATTGGCGGCACTGGGTACCATTTGCACCAATTCCGCTATATAGGAAGCCCCCCCGACCTGCTCTAATTCCCCTGTGCCTCTCAAATAATCAGTGAGCGTAATTTGATCAACCGGCTGATTACGTTCAGACAATCCCACCATGCTGCGATAGACCATCTGATTCGCGGTCCGATAAAAATCCTCTTCCGACAAGAATTCCATGGAACGATTGAGGGCCGCATTGTCCAACAAAATCGCGCCGAGAACCGATTGCTCCGCCTCTAAGTTCTGGGGAGGAACCCGAACGCCTGTAATATCAGAAATCGTCATGCTTCTCCGTTTTCAATCGTTGAGGCAAATCTTGGAGCGCCACACGAGTTTGCTTGGGCTTTAAAAGGGAATCGAAAAATTCCAACAAAAGAACCGATGCCGACAAGGCTTTCTTTGGTTCGCAAAGAATGACTCGTGACAGACCTCGACGCCGACCCTCATTCGTGGCCCAGGCGAGAGAAGACTTGTGCGTCTGTTCCATCGTCTCCTCAATCACACTAATCCCCGCTGCGCGTAAGGTCTGAGCTAACAAAAAGGCCTCTTTTGCTTGAGGTTCAGGAGCCAGCAATAACACAGGAGGCACCCCATTGATCCCTACTTGCCCACTACGCTCTAAGGCTGAAAACACACGATCCAAATCCAGGCCAAACCCAATGGCTGGCAAATCCCGCCCAAACCGGCCAACCAGATGGTTGTACCGTCCACCCCCACCAATTTCAGTGCCTAAGGCTGAAGTAAAGACATCGAAGACGACCCCATCGTAATAATCAAAGCCACGGAACTCTCCAAGATCCAAGAGCACATGCTGTTGAACACCAGTAAGCTCCAACTGCTGAAANACTTGCTCCAAGCGATGCAAGGGCTTCAGCAATTGTGCGTCTTTCCCCGCAATGCGCTTTCCCCATTCCAACACCTCATGGTGCCCACAGCGTTCAGGAACCTGGAGAATATTTCGAATTATCCCTCGAGGCAGGCGTTCGGTGGTTAAAATCTCTTCCAACCGCGGTAGGTCCTTATGGACGGCAGCCAGCTCCGCTTGTTTTCTCCCTATGGCCGACAACCCTGATCGAGATAACAAGGCCTTAAAAAATCCCACATGTCCCAAAGAAATTTTCCATTCCGGTAGCCCTACTTGCTCGAACAAGCCTGCCAGGATGGTCACGATCTCGGCATCACCCTGTGGCGTATCATTCCCTACTAACTCAATCCCCACTTGAAACACTTCTCGGTCTCGCCCGCGATGCTCCAATTCATAGCGAAAGACGGTGGTTCGATAGGAACAGCGCATAGGGAGCACATCTCCCCCTAGCCCCATGGCCACCATCCGTGCAATCTGAGCTGTCGCATCTGGACGCAACACCAGCATACGTCCAGATGTCCAATCGGCAAACTTATAGCACTTTTCTAATATTTCGGGAGGGAGCCCAACCGAGAGGACATCAAGATACTCAAAGGTAGGAAGAATAATTTCCTGGTAACCCCACTTGGCCAAATAGGCCAAGAATTGGTCTTCCAGGTTCCGGACGCGCTGAGCCGTCTGGGGCAATAAGGTCGCCGTACCAATGGGAATGAGGGAGCGGGCCGGTTTCATGGGATCTATGAAGAGAGCCTACCTAAAAATGCAGCCGTCCCCGGCCAAGGGTCGTTAATGGGAGAAGAGACGTCAGGACTAACCCAGATCAACCATGCGGACCGACAGAATATCTTTCTCCCGCTTCAGAAGATTTAAGGCTGCAGAAGAGAGAGGGGCGTCTAGCCCAATGATCAGCAGCGCCGATTCTCCTCGCTCGATACGGGAACATTGCATACGGGCAATATTCACTTCATGCTTGCCCAAGATTTGCCCAACCATGCCAATCACCCCAGGACGATCCACGTTATCAATCAAGATCATCTGACCTTCTAAGACCACCTCGACTTGAAATTGATTGATTTCCACGATACGCGGCTCTTGACGGTGAAAAAGCGTACCTGCCAAAGCATACGTCTTTTGCCCCGTCTCAACCTTAATGCGAATCAAACTCGTAAAATCACCAGCATCGCTACTTTTCACTTCTTTCACTTCGATGCCACGCTCCTTGGCCACAATCGGAGCATTCACAAAGTTAATAACATCGTCCAACACGGGAGAAAGCAATCCTTTTAAAATAGCCACCGTAATAGGGGCAAGTGTCAGTTGCGAGACCTCTCCCACATATTCGACCGTGACTGATTTGATTCCCCCATCCAACAATTGGGCCTGGAAGCGGCCCATGCGCTCTGCCAATAACAAATAGGGTTGCAGCTGCGGCAGCACTTCAGGCGGCACGGATGGAACATTGACTGCCCCCCGAGCAATGCCTCGCTTAAAATAATCGACGAATTGTTCCGCAATGCCAATGGCTACATTTTCTTGGGCTTCCTCTGTGGACGCACCAATATGGGGAGTACAGGTAAAATTCTCCAGACTGAGCAGTGGGTGCTTGGGATCAACCGGCTCTGCCTCAAACACATCGAAAGCGGCTGCAGCGACTTTGCCCGATTGCAGCGCCTCATACAAATCCTGCTCGTTAATGATTCCCCCTCNGGCACAATTTACGATCATCACTCCGTCTTTCATCTTCGCCATCGTCTCAGTATTAATGATCCCCCGAGTCTCATTCGTCAGGGGGGTGTGAACGGAAATGACATCTGCCCGATGGAACAATTCTGCAAGCTCAACCACCTCAATGCCCATTTGTTTCGCTCGGTCAACAGCCAGATAGGGGTCATAGCCAATGACATTCATTGACCATCCTTGAGCCAACTTGGCAACATACGACCCAATTTGCCCCAAGCCAACTAATCCCAACGTTTTATTGTAAAGTTCGCTCCCCATAAACTTGCTCTTTTCCCATTTGCCATCCTTCATCGACTTGGTCGCTTGGGGAATTCTCCGGCTCATGGCCGCAATCATCGACATGGTGTGTTCTGCAGTTGTGATGGTATTGCCACCCGGCGTATTCATGACCACAATGCCACGCCGTGTCGCGGCTTCGGTATCGACATTATCCAAACCAGTCCCGGCACGGCCCACAATGCGAAGACGGCTTCCTGCTTCAATCACCTCTTTCGTGACTTTGGTCGCGGACCGTACAATTAAGGCCTCATAGTTGCCAATTTCCTGCAATAGCTCTTCTTTCGATAATTTGGTTTTTACCGCGACGGAAAATCCTGCCCGCTCTAAGACTTCGACCCCCTTAGGGGAAAGGCTGTCACTTACCAGAATATTCATACGTCACTCCGTTTGGTAAAAATCCCAGACACAGATTGAAAGAAAATTATTAGGCTTTGGATTTTTCGAAATCGGCCATATAGGCGATAAGGGCATCCACGCCCGCTTCAGGCATTGCATTATAAATACTGGCCCGCATGCCCCCAACCGAACGATGCCCTTCCAAGGTCGTTAACCCTGCTGCGGTGGCACCTGCCAAAAACTCCTTATCTCGCTCAGGATTGGCCAGAATAAATGGGACATTCATCCACGACCTTGAAGCTCTTTCAACCGGATTACGATAGAAACTTGATCCATCAATAGCCGCATAGAGCTTATTCGCCTTGCGCGCATTTAAGGTAGCCATGGCCGCGAGCCCCCCCTGCGCCTTCAACCATTTGAACACCAAACCAGCCAGGTAGATCCCAAAGGTCGGAGGAGTGTTCAGCATTGAATCGGCTTCGGCCTGCTGGGCATAGTCATACACACTCGGCGTCATGGGTAGGACATTGTCAATGAGATCGTCGCGCACGATGACCAGGGTAAGACCAGCCGGCCCAATATTTTTTTGTGCGCCGGCATAAATCAGGCCAAATTGGCTCACGTCAATCGGACGCGATAAGATCGTGGAGGAAAAATCAGCGACTAAGGGCACATCACCTGTCACGGGCACCCAATGAAACTCCACACCACCAATCGTCTCATTGGGAGTATAATGCACATACGCAGCGTCTTTATGTAATGACCAACTCTCGAATGGAGGAATACTCGTAAATTTGCCAGTCTCCGAAGATGCGGCCAAATTCACGGTGCAATATTTTTTACCCTCGCTTATGGCTTTTTTGCCCCAGGCCCCAGTCAAAATGTAATCGGCAGAGGTTTTTCCACGCAATAAGTTCATGGGAATCGTGGCAAATTGGGCCGAGGCTCCGCCTTGGAGAAAGAGCACCTTGTAATTTTTGGGGACGCCTAATAATTCACGAACATCCTGCTCGGCTTCTGCCGCCACTGAAACGAACTCTTTCCCCCGATGGCTCATTTCCATAATTGAGGCACCGGCTCCATGCCAGTCCGGTAATTCTTCTTGCGCTTGCTTCAACACCACTTCCGGCAACATCGCGGGCCCAGCACTAAAGTTATATATGCGTGACATGATCGACTGTGTTCTCCATCTTAAAAAATAATGGCGCAAGGGGAAGGAAAAGCACGAGGCACCGCGCCGAAAAGGTGGCTACGCTAGCATAGGGTCTCCACTCAGTCAAGAAAGCTGAAAGTCCTTGTCATTCTCATTCCTGATGACCTACAATTGGGCCCGCTTATGGAAAACTTACCTGAAAATTCAACCAGTTCTAAGACAAAGGTCGACAAAACCGTGAAGACCAAACCCGGTCTTCGACTAGAGCTGCGAGGAGAGGAGAATTACTACAAAGGGATTCTTCATATCGGCAGTACGCTCATCCCAATCAGTGACGACATTCTTGAGGAACTTCAGGCCAAAACAGCACTCACACCAGATGAATTCTTTCGACTCTTTGTGGAAAAGGTGGGCTACTCGTCCTATTTACAAGAACAAATCCAGCAAGAAGTCAAAAATGCGGGAGGCCTCACCTCCCAAATGTCCGCCATCCAACAGACCCTTCGCCAAGCATAAATCTTCGACTAGCCAAACAGTTTGTCCATAAAATTAATAATCCGTGTCTTCCGATCCGGGTCTTTTTCCAAGGACAACGCCTTCTGATAATGCTGCACGGCTAACTCCGGCATGCGCTTTTCTTCATAGATGCGCCCCACCCCAAACGTAGCCTGAGCATCGTCGGGATTGGCGATTAACGCTTTGCTGAAATAATCCATGGCAAAGTCATTTTGCCCTTTGTCATATAAAAACCAGCCAATGGCCGTCGCGGCCGGCCCAAAGTCGGGGTTCAGGCGAAGGGCTTCCTCGTATTGTCGCTTTGCTAAATCGACTCGACCTTTATTTTCATACAGCCCGCCCAGAGCGAAATGGACCTCCGCATCGTCGGGAGTGACGGTTAACGCTTTTTTGTATTCTTCGATCGCAGGGTCCAGCTTGCCTTGTTCAGCCAACGCACAAGCCAAATTCGTATGTCCCACTGCCTCATCTGGACGAAGTGCCAAGACTTCCCGATACTGTGGAATGGCCATCTCCAACTGTCCCTGCTCCTGGTAGGCCACGCCAAGCTTGAGCCGAGCAGCGACATAGGATGGATCTCGCTTAATCGCTTCTCGAAACCCTTTCACAGCTTGATCTATGCGCCCTTGACGTTGATGAATCTGGGCCATGAAAAAATGTGGATACGAAGACTCCGGAGCCATCACAATCACTCGTTCAAAACAGGCAAACGCGTCTTCCAGACGACCGGATTGGGTATGAAAGATCCCTTCGAATAAGGCCACATGCGGCGAGTCGGCATATTGCTCTCTGAGAAAGACGACCCACTCCCGAACGAGTTGGACAGAAGACTCCTCACCCAGGGCTTGAGGATAGACTCTCCAGGCTTGCGCAAAGTCCCCTCGCAAGAGACACACGACATTCACCGCAAAAAAAGGCAAGGGACCGCAGTCGGGCTGATCTGACCAAGGAGAGGCCTCATCATAGACCAAATCCCACTGCCCTCCCGAAATGGCCGATTCAATGTTGGCTTTATTGTTGGACATCACCATTGATACTCATCTTTCCTATGTAAAATCACCGGGTCAACGAATCTTCGACATCGGGAGACGTCGCCTGAATCAAACTCCCCAAATAGGGATGGCGTTTGAGCATCTGTTGCTTCATTTCCCAGGCCACCGTGCGGTAGGACCAATGGCCCTTCACACCTGATCGCAATTTAGAAATATATTCCACTTCAGCAAAATCCATCTTGAACAGGCATCGCACCCGGAACCCAAAAGGAATCGCATACAGCGCCGCTTCCTGATTATTCCCACGCAACCGCTCAATATCCTCTTGCACCGCATCCATGGCTTGCCGATATTCCTTCTCTACGCCAGCCGCAGCCAAGATAGGTGGAACCTCATACCCATGAATGGTGGTAAAATTTTGTTGGATCTGCTGACACCGCCGATGCCGATGCATGTCCCGCCATCCGCCAATATCCATCAACACATCAAAAATAAACGCATAGCCTGAACGAAATTCTTTGGCCAGATCATCATAGGGCCCTCGGCTTTTAATAGCCGCATCGACCACAGCCTGCTTCTCCTTCTCCGACCACGTCTTCACCCATTCTAGAAGCAGACGATAAGGCGCCTGGCTCACCCGATAGACAAACGTCGTCACCAGTTCATCCAATGGAGCATGGGGCTCAAGGAGGTCTACCGGCTGAGTATGGCCTTTCCACGACTGCGGATCATCAAGCCCCGACTTTTTCAACGCGCCTTTGACGTGACGGAGAACATCTCGATACACAGAACTTTGGTACTCATTGGGAGCCGCATAGCGTGCCAACGTGGGCGCCATCGCTTCGAGTTTCGTCGACGGCTCCTCTTGCAAATCAGCCCAGGTGCTGGAAGGCTCACCCGCGCAGGCTTCCTTGAGATCCTCCCCAATGCCAAGCAATTCCGGAAGTGACGCCGAAAGCAACCGCGTCATTTGTTTTTCCAAGGTCCGAATACTCACGACCTGCCCAACATTCGTCTTGGCAGACAATGGCAGTAAATAACGAATCACATCGTACGTACGCGCAGCAATCGTCCGGTCGTAATCTGCCGGTTTCATGCTATCTGGACGAGGATACCGTTCAGTCAAATGAGCCTTGACCGGATCCTTCAACAACCGATAAATGTTATACAGACTCCCTAAAATGCCACGATACTCGCCTTCCGTTTCGCTATTGGTAATCTCACTTGGAACATAGCAACCGGCCGCCGCAAAATTTTGATAGCGACTGGATTTGGCCTGGCCATCCCACAACGGCTCATCTTCCAAGCGAATGGCCGCTAACTCGGAAATATTTTCGAAACAAATCGTCACATGGCCAAGATCGGCAATTGACCCATGCCCATACGCAAAATAAAATTGCTCCCAAAATTTCTCGGACGAATGGGCATGCACCCATTTCAAACTCTCTTCTATTGAATCCGGCGACCGGCTATACCGCGCCAAGGCATAAGCGGACTTTTCCGGCGGCATCGGCGCCAGCGCAATGACTTTTCGATCTCGTCGTTCATCACTCATAGACACGTCTTCCCAAAATTTAGAATAGAAAAGAAGGTCTGCACTATAGTCAGAGGAAGGCATACATCTCAAGTTCAATTTCTCGTGAACCGATGGCATTCACCAAACCCCCTTGAAAGCAGGAGGGTGCCTTGACTACACTCTTGGCGCCCCTAAGGAATTATCTCCACGCCCATGAACATTTCTGATCGTCAATCCATGCATGGCCAATGGTCCTCCCGTTGGACCTTTATCCTCGCGGCCACCGGTGCTGCAGTCGGGTTGGGCAATATTTGGAAATTTCCTTATCTCACTGGCCAAAACGGCGGTAGCGCGTTTGTCCTGATTTACATTATCTGCGTAGCCGCCTTGGGCATTCCACTCATGATGGCTGAAATTCTGCTTGGGCGGCGGGGGCGTTCCACCCCTATTCACACCATGAAAGTCCTGGCGGAGGAAACCAACACGACACAATGGTGGCAGATCATCGGCTGGG
>BS_KBA_SWE02_21mDRAFT_10000860_pt1 | contig 11443 bp, 10 predicted proteins | sample BalSeasSWE02_21m_FD_9196 | JGI IMG/M metagenome (IMG submission 9196)
TGGACAAATTTATACAGTTCAAATCATGGCATCGCGAGTACCTGTTAATAACATTAACGAATACCGAGAAAAATACGGTATTCATCAACCTATTTATTACTCTCTTCAAAATGGGCTATACCGTTATTCAACTGGTTTATTCACAAATTACTACGATGCACAAACATATGCTAATGTTATAAAACGTAATGGCTTAGGGGATGTATTTGTAGCATCTTACAATAACGGTCTAAGGGTAATAAGATAACATAATAGATTTTAAAAGAATATCAATTATATATATTCAGTTTACTTATACTATAACTAGTTTAATACTATTTTATGACTAAAAAAACTGATTTCACGTTAGAGATAGATTCTTATTATAGTGTGCCCGAAATATTAAGATTAGGAATGAAACCAATAAATAACCATAAAATGGATTATTTAATTTATGAAAAAAACTCAAAAGTTTATTTCTTCGAAAAAACCAACAAGAACTTACTCCGCTTGTTCTGCGTAACAAAAAGGCAATCATTTTATCTTTCCTAAAACACTTTGCATTAAGTTGATTAACTACTTTTTAGAATCAATTACTTCAATTGAGATACTCGTCCAAAGCTTGTATTTCATATTTGGATCAAGTACAAAATAAATGGGAGGCTTATTAAGCTCAGTATTGTAGAGACTACAAAATTTTTCATAGCTAATTCATCATCAGCTCCAAACTGTTTAGCTAATAATACTAAAATAGTCATGCATGGCATGGCAGCCTCTAAAATCAATACAGAAAAAGCTATATTATTCATTTGAAAGTTTAAAACCTCCATTAGAAAACGGAAGAAAAAAATGAAAATAATAGGTAATAAAAACAGCTTGTTAAAACTAAGTGCAAATACATCAAGCCTATTTAACATATCTCTAATCTTTATCTGCGCAAGCAAAATGCCAATATAAATCATGGCAAGATAAAGTGTTGTTTGACCTAATCCCCCCAACGAAACTTGCAATAATTGAGGCAATCTGATTCCAAAAATCATCATCAACAAACCAATACTTAAGGCTATTGTATTCGGGTTGGCTAATTTTTTCAAATTCATAAACCCTTTTTCACTAGAAGAAGGATTTAAAATATACACCCCATAGGTCCACATGACAGTATTCATAGCCAACTGATAAATGGCAGCATATAAAATGGCCTCTCCCCCAGGAAACAAAGCATCTAATAATGGGAAACCTAAAAATACTATATTACCCAACATGGTATGCAGACTATGAATCACAGCCTGGGGGCGTTCAAGCTTAAATAACTTCGCTGTTAACTTTCCTACAATGAGTTGAACGAATAAAATAAGATAGGTGCCTAATATAACAAAAAGCCCATTCCGCAAAATCTCGTTGGAAAACGTGAGACTCGATAATTTGGTGATAATTAATAAAGGCAAAGTGATATAAAATACCAACTTATGAAAAACTTCTTTGGCCGAATTATTTAAAATTTTAAAACGATAGGCGAGGATTCCACAAATGGTGAGTATCCCCAAAAAGGCAATTTGATCAACAATGGTTGTAAAGCCCATATTTTATTCAATTATTTCTATAACAAAGCAAAGTTAAGAAAGAAATAAGAAGTAGAATTAAAGCAAAAATTTTATTTTAATATAAATGATAAAACACATTATTTATTTATCCCGCTAAGCAGAATTATATTTATTTTTAATGATGTTCAAAAATTCAACGCTGAAGAAATAATTCTAAATAAATATGGATTTTATTCAATTATCAAGTATAAAAAATAAATACTTTTATGATGCCTGGAGGCTTTACGAAGATTCTTTCCCTATTGATGAACGTCGTGAACTAGAATCCCAAATAAGAATCATGAATCATTTGAATTATAATTTTGAAGCCATTGTAATTGATACTGAATTGATTGGCTTCATCTTATGGTGGAATTTTCATGATTTGCGTTTCATTGAACACTTTGCAATCAAGCAGCTTCATCGAAGCAAAGGAATTGGTAAGCAAGTGTTGGAAACCTTTAAAAAAAAGGATCCATTAGCAATACTTATAGAGGTAGATATTCCTGATAAGCTTATCAATCAACGACGGATTGAATTTTACGAAAAAGCAGGTTTCAATCTTAATAACTTCACATATCAACAACCGCCATTACGTAAAGACGGTAATTCTGTAGCATTGCTTACGATGTCTTACCCAGAACCTTTTTCTAGTAAGGATATCAATCATTTCATAAAAAACTACCATCCCATTATTTACCAAATAATATAGGAATTATCAAGCATTGTTTGTTTTTCAGAAAAGCAAAATTTATAGCTTGGTGATATAAATAATCTATTTTAAAAATAATTAAAAACAGTGAAGATTTTTTGAATTTGAATATACTAATGGTATAATAAGTGCAATTGTTTAAAAATAATCATATCTTTGAGTTTAATATTAATTTTATACTTGTAAAAATGAGTGAAGGAACAGTAAAGTTTTTCAATAATGCTAAAGGATTTGGATTTATAACACCAGATGATGGTAGCAAAGATGTATTTGTTCATAAAAACGACCTAGTTGACGAAATAGCTGAAGGTGACAAAGTAAGCTATGATGTGGCCGAAGGACAAAAAGGATTAAACGCTGTAGATGTTAAAGTATTATAATATATACTTTTAAGAAATTTGCAATGCAAAAGCCTATCATTATATGATGGGCTTTTTTTATTTAACTTAAAATATTCACAATACCATTCCTCTCACCTAGCTTGAAATACTAAGAGGTTTATAAAAAAAACACTTTCAACAATCTGTTGATAATTAATTATGGTATTTTCTTACCTAATTAGTTCTTTTATCATATTTCTTTTTAAATTTGTCTTTAGTTTAACAGAAATTTGAATTTAGCGCGATTTCTTTCTATATTTATTAGGCTTAAAACTGATTATTCAACTAAGATTGAATTAATTAAAACAGACAANTACATGAAGTGTTACCTTACCTCTTCGCTAAAAACAAAGCACGTTTTTGTTTTTACACTTACACTTATCTTATTTTCAACCTTTAGCATCACGAATATAAAAGCTCAAGAAGGCAAAGATCTTTTTGTTACTTGTGCTGCCTGTCATACGATTGGCAGTGGCAGGTTGATAGGGCCAGACTTAAAAGGTGTCAACGAAAGACGTACTGAAGACTGGCTAATTAAATTTATTCAAAATTCTCAGGCCGTAATTCAATCTGGAGATGAAACAGCTGTTAAACTTTTTAACGAGCATAATAAAATCCCCATGCCACCCAATAATTTTACGGATGAGCAGGTACGTTCCATATTAAAATACATCAAAAACTATGAAAAAGAGCCAGCCGAAACAAAAGCTGATGAAACTGTAGTTGAAGAATCATATAGTCAGGATTATGGAGTGCAACCCTCCTATTTAAAAGAAGCCGAAGCACGAAACTACTATGTTATCTTTATTATCTCTGCTATATTGATGCTATTAGCTATTGCAGATCTAATCTTTTTCAGAATCGTTAAAGCAAAGTTTGTACATATCATAATCATTCTTATTTCCATATTTATAATGGGAGAAATTATTGTAGTGGAAGCTCAGGGATTGGGTCGTCAACAATATTATTCACCCGATCAACCTATTGAATTTTCGCATAAAATACATGCCGGTCAAAATAAAATTGATTGTAAATATTGCCATACTACAGTTGAAGACAGCCGTCATGCGGGAATTCCTCCTATGCAATTATGTATGAATTGTCACAACTTAGTAAAAAGCGGAAAGAAAACGGGGACTACAGAAATTTCAAAAATTTATGAATCTCTGCAAAGTGGAAAAGCTATTGAATGGATCAAAGTTCATAATCTACCCGATCATGTATTTTTCAGCCACGCACAACACGTAAAAGTAGGCAAAGTGGATTGTAATCAATGCCACGGACCAGTGGAAACCATGGATCGCATTATGCAAGTAGAAGATTTAAGTATGGGTTGGTGTATCAATTGCCACCGAAACACCGAAGTTCAATTTACAAACAATGATTTTTATAAAGACTATAAAAAGCTGCACGAAGAATTGAACGCTGGCAAACGCAGTCGCATTACCGTTGACAATATAGGTGGTAACGATTGTCAAAAATGTCACTATTAAATTTATAAGAAATTATCAGCAATAATATAATTCCGAAGGAATGAAAAAAGGGATGAACAAACAATACTGGAAAAGTATAGACGAATATAGAAACCAGCAAAAAGAATTGACACTTCAAAAGGAACCGGAGATGGAATTTTCCATTGAAGGGTTAAGTGAAGATGAAAAGACAGGAAAATCAAGTCGTCGTGACTTTTTAAAGATGTTAGGTTTTACAGTAGGATACGCTGCCATTGCTGCCAGTTGTGAAGCACCTGTACGAAAAGCCATCCCCTACCTCAACCAGCCCGAAGAAATCACCCCTGGTATAGCCAATCATTATGCATCTACTTTTTATGATGGTCATGATTATTGCTCCATTTTAGTGAAGACTCGCGAAGGTCGCCCGATTAAAATTGAAGGGAATACCCTCTCTCCTATTTCGCAAGGCGGAACCAACGCACGAGTTCAAGCATCCGTTTTAAATTTATATGATAACGCTCGTATTAAAGCTCCTCAAAAAAATGGAAATGTCAGCGATTGGGCGACTATAGATGCAGAAATCATTTCAGCTTTGGAGCAACTTTCGGCCGAAGGCAAAGAAATTGTTTTGTTGACTTCAACCATTATCAGTCCTTCGACTAAACAAATTATCAAGGAATTCAGTAAGAAGTATACAAACTTCAATTGGTTGACTTACGATGCTGTTTCTATGCAAGCCATGCGCAAAGCCAATGAACTGAATTTTGGCGAAGCCTTTATTCCAAGCTACAATATTTCAAAAGCAAAATTGATTGTTGCTTTCAATGCTGATTTCTTAGGAACATGGATGTCGCCAACCGAATTTACCAAACAATATTCCGCTACTCGTAAAATGCTGAATGGCGAGACTTCTATGTTACGTCACGTACAATTCGAAACCCAATACACCATCAGTGGTGGTGCTGCGGATGATCGCATCCCAATCAGACCATCAGAAGAGGCCTCCATATTATTGAACATCTATAATTACATCGCTCAAAAATTATCACAGCCTACGTTTAATGCTCCATCAACAAGCATTGAATTTGCTGCTTATGCCGAAGAACTTTTAGAGAATAAAGGACAGTCTATCGTTTTTTCGGGTACCAATGATTTAAATATTCAGCTCATCTGTAATGCGATAAATTATTTATTAGAAAATTATGATCAAACCATTGATATCGACAAACACTATCAATTAAATCAAGGGGATGATCAAGCCATTGACAATTTAATTGCAAAAATAAATAGCGGTAATGTAGGTGCAATTATTCATAATAACGTGAATCCGGTATATGATGCACCCAATGGAGAAGCTTATAGGAAAAGTTTGTTAAACGTTGGATTAAGCATTTCGATGGCTGAAACAAAAGACGAAACGGCAGCCCTTTGCAGCTATGTTTGTCCCGATCACAATTATCTAGAATCCTGGTGTGATGCTGAGCCACAAAGCGGTGTGTTCTCTACTCAACAACCTACTATCAAAAATATTTTTGATACACGTCAGATGCAGGATAGCTTACTACGCTGGATGGGTAACGATCAGGAATATTCCAATTATATGGAAAATTTCTGGCAAGAAAACATATTCCCACTACAATCAAAATACATCAGCTTCCGCTCTTTCTGGAATCAAAGCGTTCATGATGGTGTTTTTATGGTGGAAACAAAAAAGAAAAACCATCCTTTTAAATCTACTGAATTAAAAACAGCAACATATAGTTCGAAAGACGGACTGGAATTAATGCTTTATGAAAAAGCTGGAATTGGAAATGGGAAACATTCAAACAACCCTTGGTTACAAGAATTACCCGATCCAGTTACAACTGCTACTTGGGACAATTACCTTTGTATTTCGCCCAATTATGCAAAAGAAAGCGGTTTGAAATTTGAAGATGTAGTAAGCGTAAATGGTGCATTTGAATTGCCTGTTCTAATCCAACCCGGACTCGCTCCTGATTGTGTTGCTATCGCTCTTGGGTATGGCCGCACCAGCGCCGGAAGAGTAGCCAATAATGTAGGTGCAAATGGCTATCCATTGAGTTTTACCGATAATGGGTTTAAATCCCTAACGGGTACAAAAGTCTCTATCGAAAAGCTTGAAGGAAAAACATACCCACTGGCCTTAACACAATCACACCATACCATGGAAGGTCGTGATTTAGTTAGGGAAACTTCTCTGAATGAATTTATTGCCAACCCCGCTTCTGGCAATGAACAACATGCTAAAGATGCGGCTGTAAATGCTTCGCTATATAACAAACCTGAATTTACAGGGTTCCAATGGGGAATGTCAATCAATCTAAACGCTTGTATTGGTTGTGGAAACTGTGTTATTTCTTGTCAGGCCGAAAACAATGTGGCTGTGATTGGAAAAGAGCAAGTGAGAAATCGAAGGATTATGCACTGGATCCGGATTGATCGTTATTATTCTGAAGATCAAGAAAACCCGGAAGTTTTACACCAACCATTAATGTGTCAGCATTGTGACAACGCACCTTGCGAGAATGTTTGTCCGGTAGCGGCAACACCTCACTCTAGCGAGGGATTGAATCAAATGGCTTACAATCGTTGTATCGGAACCCGTTATTGCATGAATAATTGTCCGTATCGTGTACGCCGTTTCAATTGGTTTGAATATGCCAACAATAAAGATTTTGATTTCAATCAGAGTATGAATACTGATGTGGGTAAATTAGTTTTAAATCCCGATGTGGTTGTACGCTCCAGAGGGGTGGTTGAAAAATGTTCGCTTTGTGTGCAACGAATTCAAGAGAAAAAATTATTGGCAAAAACCGAAAATCGCCAATTAGAAGATGGCGAAATTAAAACAGCTTGTCAGCAATCTTGTCCAGCCGATGCGATTATATTCGGAAATTTGCTTGATCCCAATAGTGAAATTTCAAAGATTCAAGAAAATCCACGGATGTATCATTTATTAGAGCAAGTTCACACCTTGCCATCAACCAGTTATTTAACAAAGATCAGAAATAAAAAAAGCTAATCTAAATACTAGATATGTATATACAATCAGTCAGAGGAATCCTCGTAGAGGGAAATAAAACCTACGGACAAATTACCAAGGACGTTACTAGGCCGCTTTATGCCAAAACACCTACTTGGTGGTATGTAGCCGCAACCCTAGCATTTGCAGCCATGATTTTTGGTGGTTGGGCCATGTACACAACGGTTACTGTTGGAATTGGAAGCTGGGGCGTAAATAACAATGTAGCTTGGGGCTGGGCAATCATCAATTTCGTATGGTGGGTAGGAATTGGTCATGCAGGAACTGCATTTTCAATTTTCTTACTTATTATGCGTCAACGATGGAGAACATCCATCAATCGTGCTGCTGAAGCCATGACTGTTGTAGCCGTCATTTGTGCAGGACTATTCCCCATGATTCATATGGGTCGTATATGGAATGCATTTTTTATTTTCCCTTACTGGAATACCCGAGGACCCTTGTGGGATAACTTCAATTCTCCTCTTTTTTGGGATGTGGTGGCCATTAGTACGTATTTTATGGCTTCGGCTGTTTTCTGGTATATTGGGATGATTCCTGATTTTGCGACCATCCGTGACAATACCACTTCTGCAGTGAAAAAAAGAGTGTATAGTTTTTTCAGTTTTGGATGGATCGGTTCTGCTAGAGGTTGGTTACGTTTCGAAACGGCTTCTTTATTATTAGGAGGTTTAGCAGCTCCATTAGTGGTTGCTGTTCACTCCATTGTTTCAATGGATTTTGCCACTTCAGTAATGCCGGGATGGCATACGACCATCTTCCCACCATACTTCGTGGTTGGGGCTATTTTCTCTGGTTTTGGAATGGTATTAACGCTGATGATTATTGTTCGAAAAGTATTTAAATACCAAGAATATGTCACCAAAGGACACCTTGATGCCATTGCCCGAATTTTAACTTTCATTAGTTTAATCATGGCTACGGCTTATTCAACAGAGTTGTTTATTGCTTGGTATAGTGGTGGAGAGTACGAAATGTTCACCTTTATGAAAAACCGTGTAACAGGTGAATATACCTTTGCTTTTTGGACCATGGTCACTTGTAATGCATTTATTCCTCAATTGTTTTGGTTCAAGAAAATCAGAAAAAATATTACCATTGTTTTCATCGTATCCATCTTCATCAATATTGGGATGTGGTTCGAGCGTTATGTAATCGTGGTAACCTCTTTATCCAAAGATTTCTTGCCATCAAGCTGGGCAACTTACAGTCCAACCATTGTTGAGATAGGCATTTTTGTGGGCACTTTAGGAATTTTTCTATTGGGTGTATTATTATTCTTCCGCTACATCCCAATGATTGCCATCAGTGAAGTAAAAGGGATTTTGAAAAAAACTAGTAAATAAAGCTATGACAAAAACAAATATCATCGGAGTGTATGATGACGAAGATTTGATCGTTGAGGCCATTCATCACTTACAAAAAAAGGACATCAAGATTAAAGATGTGCTGACCCCAATTCCGATACACGGCGTTTTTGAAGCACTCAAACTGGAAAGCCGTTTACCTTTAGCAACTTTTTTATATGGCACTATGGGAGCCACTGTAGTGTTTGCTTTTTTGTATTGGACATCGGTGGTTAGTTACCCTCTGAAGTTTGGTGGAAAGCCGTTAAACTCATTATCATTCATCATTATCATGTTTGTGGGAACCATCTTTGTTGCCACCTTCCTAACTTTTATGACCTTTTTTATTCGTCAGAAATTATACCCTGGCAAAGAAGTNCAAGTCTTAGACCCACGTGCTACCGATGACAAATTTTTGATCGTAGTTGACAAAGATGAAAACCTATCTGACAAAGAAATTACAGCCATCAAAACGGCAATGAAAGAAAGCGGTGCCAGCGAGGTTAACGAAGTTGAAGAAGAAATAAAACAAAAGAAAAACTAGTATGAAAATACGAAATAAATATCCCACATTACTGCTAATTATCATTATTAGCGGGTTGTTTAGTTTAACATCCTGCAACCATGATCGCAATCATCCTGGCTGGGCTTATATGCCCGATATGTATTACTCGGAAGCTACTGAAGCCTATTCTGAAAACGATGTTTTTAGAGATAGTGTGGCCAATCAATTACCAGTAGCAGGTACTATTTCGCGTAATCATATGCCCTATCCTTATAAACAGAAAAATTATCCCGATCAAATTTTAGCAGGTAAAGAATTGATAAATCCTATTCCGGTAAATGCGGAAACATTGAGCAGAGGCAAAAGACAATACGAGATTTATTGTATGAATTGCCATGGGTCTGCTGGAGACGGCAACGGACATTTATACACCAGTAAATTATTCCCCATGAAACCCACAACTTTGATTGAAAAGTATGTACAAAGCAAACCCGATGGAGAACTATTTCACATCATCACCATGGGTTCTTTATCAGGATTGATGGGGGCACATGGCGCACAAATAAAACCTGATGATCGTTGGAAGATCATCAATTACGTTCGTACTGAGCTTGTAATAAAATAAAGATATTCATCCATCAAATTAAACAAAATGGATCAGAAACTTGTCATATCGTCAAAATTTAAAATTGCAGCTTTTTCCTTAATGGGGATTGGGCTAATTGCCTTCATATATGCTTTTACAATTCATCCCGAACGTGGATGGGCAAATCTACTAATCAATAATTATTATTTTATTGCGCTGGCTGTAGGAGCCACTTTTTATTTGGCACTTCAAAATGTCACCCAATCGCATTGGTCTTCAGGTTTCAATCGCATCCCTTATGCTATTGCTAATTTCTTCCCTGTATTGTTTGTGCTAATGATCCCTGTTGTACTATTTGGAATGCATTCTTTGTATCATTGGTCACATGAGGATGCGGTAGCTCACGATGCCATCTTACAACATAAAGCACCCTTTCTGAATGTTCCATTCTTCATCATCCGCTACCTCATTTATTTTGCCGTTTGGATTGGATTAACACAATTATTGCGAAAGTTTACATTTAAGGAAGATTTGGTAGGTGGATTAAAATATTTTGAGAAAACAGAATTTTTTTCCAAAGTGTATATTTTCTCAATAGCTTTTACTTTTTCATTGGCTTCTTTCGATTGGATTATGTCAATTGATGCCCATTGGTTTAGTACGATTTTTGCCGTTCGTAACTTTGTAATGGGATTTTATCACGCTATAGTATTGATATTATTGGTGATCATATTGATGAACAAATCGGGTTATTTCCCCTACCTCAATAAATATCATTTAAAAGATTATTCGAAATACATTTTTGTATTGAGTATCATCTGGGCCTATACTTGGTTCTCTCAATACATCCTAATTTGGTATGCCAACCTACCCGAAGAAACCATTTACTATATGCCACGTACCAAAGGTGAATTTACCTCACTCTTTTATACCGAATTCTTTGTAAACTGGTTTCTGCCATTCCTTTTGTTATTAATTGGCAAAGTAACTTCAAGTAAAAATCTTTTGATGGTATTAATGGTTATCCTTTTATTGGGACAATATGTGGATGTTTATATGCAGGTGACGGTAGGAACATTGCATCACTTAAACATTGGCTTTATTGAAATTGGAGGCTTCCTTGGCTATATTGGATTGTTTGGCTATGTATTGGCCTGGTCCTTAAGCAAAAGACCTTTGGTTTCTAAAAATCATCCGTTGATAGAAGAGAGCATTAATCATCATCCATAAACCTAATTAGATGTATTTGGCTTAATAGCCAACGACTTAAGTCGTTGGCTATTATTGAGCTATTGATATATATTATTACAGACCATGACATATATCATAGCCCTTCGATGATGTAATTAGAATGACTACTTTTGATGTCCTCTAAAATAAATATAATGAAACGAGCATGAATAAATTTCATCAAAACATATCAATAATTGATTAAATTTTTCATCGTGAGTTTCATATGACAAATAAAAATAATAAATATACATATGAAAAAAGTCTTTGATTTTTTGTTTTCCATGCAGTTCTCTGGTACACTGATGTTGGTATTTGCGGCGGCGATTGGCACTGCAACTTTTGTTGAAAATGATTTGGGAACACTAGCTTCTAAACTACTGGTTTACGAAGCATTTTGGTTTGAATTGTTAATGTTATTAATGGCCATCAGTATGTTGGGTGGTATCTTTAAATACAATCTTTATAAACGTAAAAAATTGAGCGTTTTAATATTCCACATTTCTTTTGTTATCATCTTAATAGGATCTGCCATTACACGTTACGCTGGAACGGAAGGAATTATGAGAATACGTGAAGGAAATACCTCGAACGAATTTATCAGTGA
>BS_KBA_SWE02_21mDRAFT_10000861_pt1 | contig 11428 bp, 11 predicted proteins | sample BalSeasSWE02_21m_FD_9196 | JGI IMG/M metagenome (IMG submission 9196)
AGCATCCTTCATTTACCGGTTTACATTTTTTTCCGAAATGGGATCTATTATCGGGTTGAAAGTCGGATGTTGGAACTGGAAATCGGATGCCGAAACTGGAAACTTGAAATTAGAAACTGGATAATGAATCAGAACTATTGTGCTTTTTCTAATTTCCAATTTCAAGTTTCAAGTTTCAAGTTTCAAGTTTTTCTGCTAAACAGCAAAAAAACAAAGTGTAAACTACTTTCCGGCTTTAATGAAGGATGCCGGGTCCTCAAAAGAGACCTATACGTCCTTATCGGTGTCAATAAATTGGCGATAACTGCGTTTTGCAAAGGAACTCTTCCGGGGGGGGAAATGACAACCAGAGAAATAGCGCAAGGTGACAAGGTGGCGGATGGTCTGGATGTTATTATTGTGGACGATGATCCAAGTATGTGTCAAACTCTGAAAGATATTATCACAAAATTCTATGCCTGGGGGGAGGTTCTTAGCTTCAGCGATGCGGATGAAGCAGTATCATACTGCCTGAAACGGCATATCGGAATTGCGGTTTTTGTAGTAGACGTGTTTCTTGGCGAAAACAGCGGGTTCCATTTTCTTGACGCCATCGAAGAAGTTTTTCCATCTGCCCATGAAGACACGATCATGATCACCGGATATGCCAGTGATGATGTTGTAAATACGTGTGTGGCTTCAGGAATTAGCCATTTGTTAGAGAAACCGGTTAAAACATATGCTTTACAACTCGGGATTAGAGCGGTGGTGGAAAAATATCTGAAATTTGCCAAGAAGCTCATGAAGAATCCCGCGTTTGCCGATACCGTCGCAAGCCTGCAGGTTTGAATGGAAGACAATTGGAATATATCATCAAAGAAGCCATTGGCGCCGGAGCGGATAACGCTATTGAGATAGCTCATCTTCCTCGGGAAATGAGAAAACTTGAGGTAGGAATTGAGGGAGACCTATGAACAAACGGGGCGGGCTGATGGCAAAGACTCTCTTTTTAGTTATCCTGCTTGCAGGGATTTCTTGGTCAGAAGCCGGGGATGCCTTTGAGCCGTGGGAGGGCAAAGCAACTACGGGTCTGAATGTCAGGAGCTCTCCTCAAGTTAACGCCCGGGTTATAGCCTGGCTCCAGAATGGGCAAAAAATCAGGGTAAGCGGTGAGAAAGAAAAATGGTACAAAATTGTTTTTGAAATTGGAGGAGAAAAATTTCGCGAAGGATGGGTACATGGCGGATATGTACAGAGGATTTTCCCGGAAAAAGTGAACATATCATCTGCGCCGGCAAAGGTGAGAGGGGAAATTGTCATAGGGGAGTTACAGGAAAAGACCCAGGTAGACGCGTCAACCGTTCAAGATTATTTGCCGGATGGGATACAAAAAGATTTGGATAAAGCTTCTACGTCCGCAGCAACTCATGTTGTCGAGAAACCGGCGCCTATGACTCATGAGGAGGGTTTTCTCAAAGGCAAGAAAGATGCAAGAAATACTTTACCGGAAAAGGCTGATGTAGCAAGGGAGCAGCCGCGTGCGGCCTCTCAGCCCGAATCTCCTGCTCCTGAAATGAAGGAGGAGGCTTCTCGTGCACCGGCTGCGACGACTTTGGTGAAGGAACAGCCGCGTGTGACCTCTCAGGCCGAATCTCCTGTTCCTGAAGCGAAAGGGGGCAGATCTCCCCTACCTGCAACAACTCCCATTGGCGCCAACCGGGTTAATACTTTTGCTCAGCCGATCGTTCCCGATGTTGAGAAATCATTAAAACAAGAACCGCCCTTTTCACACGATAGAAAGAGCCTGAATGACGCCTGGAAATTAAAAGATCTGGCTAAACTTGTACTCAGGCTACTGTCAATAGTCCTCTCTTGCCTTGCTATTTTGCTTTCTTATAAGGCGATAAAGTTGGCGGAAATCAGCTACAAGACTGCAATGCAATTGCAGCGCGACCGCCAAGTTCGGCAACTGCGTGAAGATAGAGGGCCCGGTTCAAGTGAGTGAACCTGCTCTCGCGCGGGATGACGAAAGTTGAAAGTACAGTGCCACCGGTGTCGGGTGTCAGAGATAAAGGAATAAAATAAATAAATTTCATGGATGTTTATGTAGCCAGGCAACCTATATTCAACAAGAGGAAAGGGATATTTGGGTATGAACTCCTTTTTCGAGACGGCCTGGTAAACGCCTTCCCCGATGTGGACGGTGATGCGGCTACTTCAAGGGTTTTGTCCGCCAGTTTTCTGTCAAATGGCATTGAACGGATTACCGGGCATAAGAAGGCGTTTGTTAACTTTACTGAGAAAATGATTGCAGAAAGCATACCCGTTATGTTCCCGAAGAAGATCATTATGGTGGAAATCCTTGAAGACGTCGAACCGACTGAGGCAGTTATGGCTGCCTGCCGGGAAATGGAAAAGGACGGGTATACACTCGTTCTGGACGACTTTGTTTTCAAACCTGAAATAAAGCCATTTCTTCCCTTAGTACGGATTGTAAAGTTCGATTTCAGGGCGAGTCCTATCAAAAAGATTAAAGAATCCATCAAAGGGCTGTCAGAATATCCGATCAAGCTCTTGGCTGAAAAGATCGAAACCCACGAAGAATTCCAGCAGGCCCGGGATTTGGGCTTTGACTATTTTCAAGGATATTTTTTCAGTAAACCGGAAATCCTTAAGCGCAGGGATATTTCCCCGTCTAAGATCACCCTTTTGAATATCATGTCCGAAGCAAACCGGGAAGAGTTCAGGATGAGGGAGCTGGAAAAATTTATTTCGCGTGATCTTTCTATCAATTACAAATTAATGCGCTATATCAATTCCGCCTATTTCGGAATGTTCAAAAGAGTTTCATCTGTCAAGCAATCTATTGTTTTGTTAGGGATAAGGGAGATCAGGCGCTTTCTTTCCCTTATCGCCATGGCGCAATTGATTTCCGGGAAACCTGATGAATTGATTCGAACATCCTTGATCCGGGCAAAACTCTGTGAAAATATGGGGAAGGGAAAAATCGGCATTGATGGATCGGAACTCTTCACCCTTGGACTTTTCTCCCTCATCGATGCCATTTTAGACGATGAAATGGGCAACATCATGGATAAATTGCCCCTGTCGGAAAATATCAAAAAAGCCTTGGCAGGGGAGGAAGGTTATCTGGCAGACTATTTGGCCCTGGCTTTATGTTATGAAAATGGAGACTGGACGAAGATTGCTTTATTAGCCGAGAAGATCGGAGTCCAGGAGAAAAGGACGTCTGAATTTTATATGGATGCGGTAGCGTGGGCGGACAGTATCCCAATATAGGCGCGTGAAGGTGCAAGTCATTCGAGAAGAAAGAATTCTATTGGAATAGATATGGGACTGGACAGAATAAAATCGAGGAAGAAGGTAAAATCGGAACATGTTCTGATCGTTGATGATGATGAGACAATAAGGGGAATCCTACAGGATTACCTAAAAGGAAATGGCGACGTCTGTTACGCGGCGTCGAATGCCCATGAGGCACTAAGCCTCCTCCCTGAGAATCCTTTCACCTTAGTCATCTCAGATATCAAGATGCCCGGAATGGATGGCATCGAATTTATGAAGGAGGCAAAACAGTCCTTTCCCGATCTTGATTTCATGATCATGACCGGCTATTCCAATGACTACACCTACACGGATATCATCAACGCCGGCGCCACTGATTACATGACCAAACCTTTCCGACTGGAAGAATTAAAAGCCAAGATGGAGCGGATTAAGCGGGAACAGCGCTTATTAAATGAACTTAAGGAGGGCAATGCAGCACTCGAGATGGCCGTAGAGAAAGGCAATCTAATGTCCATAAAAGCGGAGACTGCCAACCTGGAACTCGACCAGATATTTGACAGATCGACCAGCGGAATATGGGTAATTGACAGTCGATTCGAAATCCTTCGAATGAATCAAACACTTTCAAACCTTGCAGGGAAAAGCAAGGGCAAAGTGCGAGGGTTGAAATGCTATGATGTTTTTCCAACTTCCCTGTGTGGTGGCCCGGACTGTCCGTTGACCAGGATCATGAAAGGGAATGATTTTTTTGAATGCGATATAGAAAAAAAAGACGCTAAGGGGGCAAAAATGTCCTTCTTGTTGACGGCAACTTCCTTTTTTGGCCTTGCCGGTGAACTGATGGGCATGGTGGCGGAATTTAAAGATGTTACTTCTCGCAGACAGGCAGAAAAGGCCTTGAAAAAAGCGAACCTTGAGCTTCAGCGCCTCTCCGTGTTGGATGATTTGACCCAGGTGGCCAATCGCCGGCGGTTTGATGAGGCCATAAGGCAAGAATGGCAGCGGCTGAGCCGTGATCGGGCGCAATTGTCCTTAATATTCTGCGATATCGATTATTTTAAGCTTTATAACGATACCTACGGACATCAAGCAGGTGATAATTGTTTACGCGCCGTCGCTGAAACGATTAGAGCCAATTGCCAACGTCCAGGGGATTTCGTGGCCCGCTATGGCGGGGAAGAATTTACCGTGATCCTGCCAAATACAGGGCCTGAGGGGGCTGGCCATTTAGCCGAAGATATTCGAAAGGAGATAGAACGGCTGAAGATTCCGCATATGCAGTCGCAGGTGAGTCGATATGTTACCTTGAGTTTGGGGATTTCTTGCGTATTCCCATCTACCGACATTCCCCCTGAAACCCTCATTGGAGCCGCGGACAAGGCGCTTTATGAGGCCAAAAACCAGGGGAGGAATCGAACAGTTCTAAAAGCAGTGGATATGGAGCGGACGACGGAAATTTTGAGTATCGCCGATGCAAAACCGGGGATATCCATGTGACTGCCACATATTTTCAGTACGAAATGTTCATGCACAAATTCTGAGCTTATCACAGATGGCTGTGTATTTTTAGATCTTCAAGAAAGGCGGGGGGAAGAAACGATGCCGGATTTTCATATGATAGAAACGATTTGGGANAGGATTAAGAGCCTCCCACTCATTGATGTTGCTGTTTTCGATATAATTTCCCTGTTAGATAATCCTGATAGCAATTTTGAGCAGATTGCGGAAAAACTGTCGCCCGACATTGCCGCCAGTTTCCTCACAATGGCAAATTCAGCCTATTACGGCCGGCAAGTTCGAAGCGTTGGTTTTGCGGTGAGAGTGCTCGGTTATACCAATATGAAAAAGATCCTCACCTCGGCTGCGCTGATGGATCATTTTGTTAAACGCCTCGATCTTAAGGATTTCGATTTTGAAAAGTTCCATGCTCAGGCCTATTTCTGCGCGGCCATCTCCAAGATTTTGGGAGAAATCCTGGGATATGAAAAATCTGAAGACCTGTACACTGTCGCCATACTGCAAAATATCGGGAAGCTCGTCCTGGCAGTCTACTTTAAAGACGAATACAGGGAGATCAATGCCTTGAAAAAGAGAGAGGGGCTCGCGAGCAGGATAGCGGAACAGCGAATACTGGGGGTTACCCACGGGGAAATCGGCGCGGTTGTCTTAGAGAAATTCAAGATACCCATGGAGATCTGCAACGCAATAAGGTTTCACGATGTAGCGGGGCGAGTTGTCCCCGAAGAACCCGGTTTTGAATTGGAATTCGTATCGAGGGTGTCGAGCAGGTTAGTGGCGGAATTCGCGCTCCCGGAAGAGATGAATTACCAGGATATTATGGACCGGCTGAGGGGCACTGTCGATGAAGGCCACAAGAGATATCGGGAAAACATGAACAAAGTTTTACATTCCAAGGGGGGGTACAGAGAAGCATTTGAAGCCCTGTTAGGCCAGGCCGCCGGTTTGATCCGCAGGGATCTGAAGATTTTCTTGAAGGGAAGAAATCTGTAGACGGGAAAGCTTGAACCCCTATGAACCCGTCTTTTTCTTTTCTTCCTTCTTGGCCCTTGCCACCTCTTCGTATATGTCGCCAAATTTTCTGTGCCTGTCCTGTTTTTTGTCCATGCGTTCGGCTCTCCTTAGAATTCCGTCATGGGTTTGGCTCTTCCGATTGGCAACTCCTCCAAGTTCATTCCCGGGACGTAACACTTGTCGGAATATCTGCTTGAAGTCAGTTTCTCTGAAGATTGAGTAGGCAGAGGAACATAGATTGCTGGCGATCTCTTTGACTGCCAAAGTATTTTTGCAGGTGGAATCTACGTCTCCTTGTGCCCATCGCGCAGGTTTTTTTGTTCCGATGGCTCCCTGTTCCGCAGACAACAGCGCCTTTATTTCCGCATAGGCGATATTGATTTCCTTCAATTTTTCCTCGGCCTTTTTTCTGAGTCTGGGATTGTCTGTGAAACGATCAGGGTGCCAGACCCTCACCATGTCTATGTACCCTTCCCTTGCCTCTTTTATTGAGGCTTTTTGATCAAGTTCAAGAATCTTATAACATCTCAAAATATCCATTTTCGTTTTGCCGAAAGCAAGCGGTTTAGGGTTCGGGGTTTAAGTTTTTCAAAGTTTTCTATTCAGGTCATAGACAAAAACAAGAACCTCGGCAACTGCACGGTACAGTTCGGCCGGAATTTCAAAGTCCAGATCGAGGGCCTCCAACACCTGAACCAGATCCTTGTCAGGATAGATGGGAACGTTATGCTCTTTCGCGATCTCGATTATCCTTTCAGCTATGTAATCTTTCCCCTTTGCCGCCAATGTAGGGGCGTTATCTTTATCTTTATCATATTTTAAGGCTACCGCTTTTTTAGAATAATCCATTTTCAGACCCGTAGATCCACTATGCCGGAGTTCAACACTTCCGGATCTTTCATCTCGAACTCCTCGATTTCGTTTTCGGAAACAACAACATTCAACGTCAGTCTCTTGAAATGGTTTCTCAGGGATTCCACTATCGATTCGGAGTGCTCATCAAAATATTCCTTGATTTTAGGCTCGCTTACAAAAAAAGTTATATTTAGATCCTTATCCAGCAGAAAGAAATCCGTCCTGATCCGACCGACCTTTTCCATTGCAAGCAGGAGGGAAACCTTGAAGCCTTCCTCAGACCTCCCCTTACTTTTCTTTGAATAATAGACTTTCAATTTGGCTTCTTGATTGCTCTCTTCGAGGGGCAGCGCGTAAGCCAAGACATAAGCGGACTCCGGTTTGTCATGTCTGACGGCGCTATCGCCCTGTTGGGCAACCATCTCCGTCAGTAGTTTTTCAACCGTACTTCTGACGGCTTCCAGGTTTCTTACGCCCAGAATCTTGAGCATAAGCCCATTTCTATCCAGGAAGTCCTTTAACAGGAGGATGTTGGGCTTCAGGTCTTTTCTTATTACGTCCTGTATTTCGGGAGACTCAGGCAATCCTTTCCGGGATGTTTTTTCATTTATCTCAAATGATTTTATAATTACGTTTTCCAGCTTTTTCTCGAAAAATATTCCCGAGTTTTCTATATAGGATTTCAGTTGAGAACTCAGTTGTGAGATGCTCTTGCCCACATTCATGGGCCCGAAGTGAGCCGCAATTCTTGTGAGGGCATCCTTCACATATGTGGGAATCGCACGTCCTCGGAAGATGCCATTGTTGTGATCAAGGATTTTTCTTGTTTCCGATTGCAGTCTTTCCAATACATTTTCGGAGGGGAATTCAACCAGCCTGAGTATGTTTTTTGCCTGTTGAGAGATCTCTTGAGCCGGGTTATTTAAGCCCAATTTAATCGGCGTCCCTTTTTCAAGCACCTTAACATCTATCACATCACCTTCCCTGACAGGGAATTGGGTTCTGGCCAAAGCGCGGAATCTCCCGAAGTCAATGAGCGCTTTTCCACTATTCTTGATTTCGATCACTCTCCCCAGCAGATTATCACCAACTTTCAGGGTATCCTTCTCCAGAGAAGAGGTCTGGAACTCGGAATTGCTCATGGATCTGATGAGGTTGGAGATAGCTATTCTCATTGCATGTGCCAAGATAAGCCTGCAAGGCAATTAAGCAGGCTAAAAAACAGGCCCGAACAGGCCCGGTCATTTTTGCTGAATGATTTCATTCCAGATCTCGACCGGCTTTTCTAAAACGGTATCATCAGTATGAATCAAATATTCGTCATTCATTGAAATATATTCCCTGAGCGCCTTGTCTATTTGGGCCAATAGTTTTTCTATCGTCATATGATTCAGGGTTTCAACAATCATGAGATCATCATCGGCCTGGAGATACAGGAAGCCCAATTTGGCGTTCCCGCTTTCAAGCGCCTCGATTTTCTCGTCGAGTTTGGAAATATATGCACGGAGTTGCAGGACAAGCATGAGATCATAGTAAATGCGTGGAGAGTGAGCGGCCTCTTCATACGACATTATTCTCAGGAGTTTCTGGTCGTCGATCATTTCCGCCCTGAGTTTTGATACTTGCTCTTTCAAGTTTTCCCGTATTTCAATGGCCTGCATCTGTTTTTTCGAAATCTGCTCGCGAAGCGAGAGGATCTGCTCGATTTTTTCTCGCAGGATGTCGGCCTTGGAGTCGGCAACCGAGTTGCCTGCTGCCGGAAAAACCAGCACCAGGAAAGACAATGCGCAAATACAAAATATCCGGTTGCCTACTGTGTTTCCGCTCAAAACAATCTCCTGTTGTCCTTTTCCGGGACATGAAGCGATTAGACAAATACGGCGGTTATTCGCCACTTGTCAGTTCAATAAGCAGAAACAATGACGAATTACCAATATCCAGCCATGGATCAGGGCATGGTTCGGATATATATCTTCCCGCCGGTTTCCTGCCATGCTGCCAGGTACTTGCCAGCCCCGGAAGAAATTTCGGAAAGCCCGACAGCTTCGATCTGCTTTCCCTGCCATTGAGATAGATGTTTTGCCGCCTCTGGAGTAAGCGCCATAAGACCATTTAGAGAAAGCCTGATCCCTCTCCACCGAGATAAACCTTCCGCCGCTTCGGGGGAAAGCTCGGTAAGTCCGTTGAGACAAAGCCATTCCCCCCCCCATTGAGACAACTGCCCTGCTATCGAGGCCGGTAGTTCTGTGATACCGTTGAGAAAAAGATCTTTTCCCTCCTCCCATCGAGACAAACATTTTGCCGCATTAAGAGAGAGCTTTGTAAGTTCGTGTTTGCGACCCAGGGTGCCGGCACAGACTTCTTGCCAGATTTCGGTATTTATTTTCTCTTGCTGTTGAGTCCGCCCCTTTTCCTCCCTTGGCTTCTCTTCCTTTTGGCCTTCTTTTTCCGGTTTTCTCTTCATATTCTCTTCATGAACCAACTCTTTCCAGATTTTCTCCAGAGATGGAGTGCTGCCGGTCTCGCTTGTATCAATGGCAAGACTGTTGACCCTGCTTGCCTCTTTTTCAATGATGATGTCTATGCGCTTTCCTAACTCATCGATATCTATGCCTTTGACTACCGGGGCCATCTGCATCTGAATTTCGGCTAATCTTATAATGTAGAGCAGCTCTTCACTGCCGCCATGAAGCTGCTCAAAAGGTCGATTGAGCCTGTCGATATATAAGTGACGCCGCCCGACAGTCCGAAGCCCCAACTCTATCCGTTTGTTCTTGAGGGCCTGCTGAAAAGTGGCTATCCCCTTTTCACGTTTCTCGTTCAGGATTTCATCTCTTACTTCCTTTATACTGTTGCGGTAGTAATCCTTGAGGGCCCGGATTTCCTCTTGTTTTTTGAGTAACTCATTCCTGATCCGGGCGGCTTTTTCCAGTTTACCAGCCAGGCCGGATGCCGTATCTCCGGATATCTCGACCTGGTCCGTGGTTTCAGGCGGCTTGGTCTTTTGAGATGAAAACGAGTCGCCTGACGCCTTCAATCTCCCGTTGCTTTCGATTTGCTCAACCTGTTGACCTGGAGAAATGCCGCCTGAAAATCCCCGGTTTTTGTCGTTCATGAGCCACAAGAAGGAACAGGCAGATGCAATAACGCCGAGCAGAATTGCCATGAAGATACGTTTCCTTTTCTTCTTATTCTTGACGTTCTCAGCATTCTCACGGCGTTCGTCTTCGTACAAGTCCTCATCGGTTTCATCGTGTTTTATCTGATCATCACCCTCGTCAACCCCGGTTTTTTCCTTTTCTTCCGGTTCGTGGTTATCCCTCGAAACTTCTTCCCGATTTATTAATCCCTGATCCGCGTCAGCTGCCTTCCCCTCTCCAGTAAGATCGCGAGTGGGCGCCTCCTCCTCTTTTTCGGGGTAAGCCTCGCTTGCGGGGAGCGACTCGCCGCCATTTTCATCTATTTCTGATTCAGGAGACCGATCAGGAGCATCTTCGGCGTCGGATCTCTCCCCCTTACTCTCATTCATTATCTTCTCACTCTATGACAAACTCTGTAAAATAGACGTTGGTTACAGCCCCTTTTGAAAATAGCGCATCTATCGTGGCAGCGATTTCCGCCCGCAAATCGGTTTTTCCCTTCACTGTACTGATGTCTTGGAATTTCTTAGCAGACAGGATGGTCAAGATCTTGTCTTTTATCCGAGGAAGCTGTTTTTCTACCTGTTCGGCGGTTGTCTGATCTCTTAGCTCAAGGCTCATTGTAACTCTCAGGAAGCGCTTTCCGCCGGGATCAGCAAGGTTTACTACAAAGGGATTCAGAGAATGGGTCGGCCCGATTGCCCCTGGGGGATTTTCCTTTCCGGTCACAGTTTCGCCTGCCTTCACACTCTTGGATGCTGAGGCCGGCATCTTCTGCCAGAGGATATAGAAACCTGCCCCTGCCATGGCCATAAACAACACAAAACCGGCAAGAATGATGATTAAAGCTTTTTTTGATGCTCTGGTCCCGCCATCACCCTTTTTTTCTTCTCCCGGCTCTTCTGCGAGATCTTCAGTCACTTTCTCTTTGTTGTCTTTCGCCGCTTTCTCTTTGTCGTCTTTCGGCACTTTCTCTTTTTTGTCTTTCGCCACAATCTTCTCCTTGCCTCTGTTTTTCTAATGACTCCATTTCGGCCATGAAGGATGACCTCATGATATCTTCAGCAATTGTGTCACCCTTCTTAAGCCTGAATGGAGAGATAACCACTGCAGAAAATTTCAATGCAAGAATTATTCCACGTCAATTGATCCGGTGCTCACGGATTGGAATATTCCCGAAATGAATGGACCGGAGTTGTGTCGGAGAGTAAGGAACTCCGGCATTTGCCATTTAGCAAAGCTGAAGTCCCGAAAGGGGCCATATGCAAAGTGCCAAAGACATGACGGCAATTTTTATCCGGGGCGATTCCCGATTGGTATGATTGATGAGTTCTGAGTGTCACATTAAAAACCAAATCATTTCAAGCCCTCGGTCCTCAAGGATGAACTCAATGGAAAGGGTGGGAGAACGAGAATACGCCCAACAGAAAAACACAGGATATGACAGGAGTGCACTTACGAGGGCAAAAAGACCATAGAGGTCGAGTAACCCTCATGCACTCCCATTTCAATCATCTTCATAGAGAGGATACGCGCCCTATCCCCTCGCCTCATATCCCGGCGGAACTTTGTTGATTTCTTTGCCTTCACTGTCATACCTTGTAAATACAATA
>BS_KBA_SWE02_21mDRAFT_10000862_pt1 | contig 11425 bp, 10 predicted proteins | sample BalSeasSWE02_21m_FD_9196 | JGI IMG/M metagenome (IMG submission 9196)
GATTACCGGTCCCTGCCGCAAAAATGACGACACGTTTTTTTTCAAGATGCCGAATGGCCCGTCGGCGAATATATCCCTCTGCTAATTGCCGCATCTCAATCGCCGACATCACGCGAGTGGGGATATTGCATTTCTCTAACGCATTTTGGAGCGCGAGGGCATTCAACATGGTCGCGAGCATGCCCATGTAATCTGCCGAGGCCCGCTCCATTCCAGATGCGCTGGCAGCAAGCCCGCGAAAAATGTTTCCTCCGCCTATGACGATGGCCATTTCCACATCCATAGTCATCACATCGGCTATTTCACTAGCAAGATTGTGCAGAACAGACGGTTGGATGCCGTACTCTTGATCGCCGGCTAGCATTTCTCCACTTATTTTCAAGAGAACGCGGCGGTATTTTTGGGGCATTAGTCTTGGCCAAGCTGATAGCGAGTGAATCGGCTAATCGAGATATTTTCCCCTAATTTAGCAATTTTTTGTGAAACCATGTCTTGAATCGTGACCTTGGGGTCTTTAATAAAGCCTTGTTCCAACAAGCATTGTTCTTGATAGTATTTTTCTAATTTTCCGTTGACAATTTTTTCCCAAGCGGCTTCAGGTTTGCCTGACTCTTTTACTTGGGCCAGATAAATATTTTTTTCCCGCTCGACTAAGTCTGCAGGTATATCTTCTCGTTTGACGAATAGGGGATGTGCGGCCGCGATTTGCAAGGCCACTTCCTTGACAAACCCCTGAAATTCTTCGTTGCGGGCGACAAAATCCGTCTCACAATTCACTTCAAGAAGGACACCAATTTTTGAGCCGGCATGAATATAGGAAGAGATGAGGCCTTCTTTGGTTTCGCGCCCGGATTTCTTTTGAGCAGCGGCCAGTCCCTTCTGACGTAACAGATCAATAGATTTTTCTATGTCGCTTCCCGTTTCTTGCAAAGCTTTTTGACAATCAAGAATTCCTGCCCCGGTTTTCCCTCGCAATTCTTTCACCAAGGCGCTCAAACTAGACATACGCGTACTCTCCTACTCAAGTAATGGAATAAATGATCAAACGATGAACCCAGAAACCTTAGGCGGGTTGGGCATTTTCGGAAGCCATTGTCTCAGAAGGTCCGGCTCCTGATTCCTCTGGGAGAAATCCGTCTCCATTGGCTGCTGACTCTTTTCGCTTTCGGCGTAGCTCGACCCCTTCAATACAGGCATCCGCAATTTGGGACGTAAACAATCTGAGCGATCGAATCGCATCATCATTTCCAGGAATGGGATAATCAACCCCTGCAGGATCGCAATTTGTGTCAACAAGAGCAATCACTGGGATACCTAATCGATTGGCCTCTTTCACCGTGATATGCTGCATCCGTGTGTCTAAAATATAAACGCAGCCAGGAATATCCTTCATGCCTTTGATGCCACTCAGATATTTTTCTAGCTTGACCTGCTCTTTTTTCATTTTGACAATTTCTTTTTTCTTGTACCCCTCGTAGGTTCCGTCTGTTTCCGCGGCTTCCAATTTTTTAAGCTGGGCAATACTCTTGCGCAGCGTTTGGAAATTGGTGAGCATGCCTCCTAACCACCGTTGGTTGACGAAGAACATTCCAGAGCGGTTGGCTTCTTCTTCTACAATATCCATCGCCTGCCGTTTTGTCCCAACAAATAAGACCGATTCACCTGCGGCCACGATGTCTCGCGTAAATTCATACGCCTTTTGGAAACATTGCATGGTGATTTGCAGATCAATGATATAGATGCCGTTTTTTTCTCCAAAAATATAGCGTTTCATTTTGGGGTTCCATCGATTGGTTTGATGACCAAAGTGGACCCCGGCTTCTAATAACGATTTAATCGTAACCATAGTGGACCTTCCCACCCCCTTCAGGAAAAAAATGGATTAACACAAGACTGTGGTATTTTTTGAGACTGTCAAGTGAGATTGTTGATTCAAATGGGACCGGCAGGAGACAATGAGAGACGATTGTCTTGTCAGGCAGGTTATTCCAAGTGAAGAGACATTCATGAAAATTACGTAAAACTATGAAGGTGAACCTAAACCAAACGACTGTAGCATAGGTAAAAAAAACAATTCAAGCATATTGTTGTTGTTTTTTCTAATCCGTGGAGACCGTTTTGATAAATTTTATTTGAGAATTCATTTGTAAAGAACAGGTTTGGCAAATCTCCGTATTCGTTTTGACTCTATGAGACCTCGTGGCTATAGTCAATGCGATTTTCCTCTTTTTTCTGTCATTAAGGAGTACACAAGATGGTTGAGGTGCCGTTAAAGCTCTACATGCAAGATCTGTTGAAGCAAGCAAAGGCTCGGGCTCGTCCTATGGCTTGTTTAACCTCTCAACAGAAGAATCAGGCCTTACAAGCCATGGCTGACGCGTTAGGATCCCAAGCATCAGATATTCTTGCGGCGAACGAGCAAGATCTTGCGTTGATTCCGAAGGAGGGTGACAAACAAATTTACCGACATGCTGTCGAACGGATTCGTATCACAACAGAAACCATCCAGCTTATGGTTGATCGTCTACTCGATTACCTGTCGTCCCCGGACCCAGTCGGAGAGATGAGCAAGGCCTGGATGACGCCAGATGGTCTCCATGTTCATTTGGTGAGGGCTCCCATAGGGGTGTTGGGGGTCATTACAGATCTGGGACCCCTACTAACTGTTGAAGCATTTGGGATGTGTTTGAAAACGAATAATGTCTGTGTCTTTCGTGGTGGGCCTGAATGGGTGCATACNAACNTGGCTCTATCTCGCTGTCTACAGGAGGCAGCGGTGGGGCAAGGCGTACCTGAAGGAGGATTGGTGTTTTTGGATCGAGGGGCTCCTGAGGCGGCCTTGGAAATGGCCCGACAGCCTCAATATGTTCAGGCNGTGATTCCACGAGGAAGGGCGAGNTTGCGAAATGGAATTGTCGAACATGCCCGAGTTCCAGTCATTGGATTTGATGGGGGACTCTGCCATGTCTATGTTGATCAGGATGTGGATATTCCATTAGCGCAGACGATTGCCGTGAATGCCAAAGTGCAATCCCCAACAGAAGCCAATGCCATGGATACTCTCCTGGTTCACCAGTCTGTTTCCCGGCATTTATTGCCTGGCTTAACCCGACGGCTTCTCCAGGAATATCGTGTGGTGTTACATGGGTGTCCCAAAACGGTTTCGATGCTAGGTGTGTTAGCGATGACTGGGCATTTAGGGATTAAGGACGCGGAGGAAGCCGATTGGGACAAAAAGTTTCAGTCGTTGACCATGAATATTAAAGTGGTGAAAGATCGTCAAGAAGCGTTAGATCATATTGCCAAATATTCTCCAGGACATACGGATACCATTGTGACGCGAGACTATGATTTTGCCATGCAGTTTGCTCGAGAAGTTGATTCAAGCGCGGTCTTAGTTAACGCATCAACTCGTCTTCATGCGGGAGAGCAATTTGGTTTAGGTCCTGATCTTGGGAGCAACAGTAGCCGCCTGCATGCACGTGGGCCGCTGACCCTTTCAAAGCTGACGATTGAAAAATACATGGTGCTCGGGACCGGGCAACTTCGGCATCCACATCCCGTTCCGCAGGAATATCAGGATGCCATGATGTTGTCATCTAAATTTTAATCGATACCACCCTCCAGCTTTTGAGTATGTTTCTTTTTGTGAATCTTCCTCTGTCTAGGTTGAGTGTTTAAACGGTAACGGGTTTTGACTCGATTTCTTCAACCTCAGTTGAGCGATTCGTATGGATGAGATGTGCTAAGACCTTGGGATGACAGGGGTTGTGAAAAACGCAGGCAGACCCATTCGGTCTGTCGAGGCTTTTCACCATCGCTGGCGCGCAAGGGATTGGCGCGGATCGCCATACACAATCGCTCAATTAAGGTTTAAGCAGATTTGAGATGGAAGATGAAGAGCAAACCCGTCAGGTACTGAATGAGACGCTCATTGGGTATTTGCACTCCTGGGGATTGCGGGAATTCCATGACGAAGCTTCGTATTATGAATGGCAGCATGCCGCCTTGTCTCAACAGGACTTGCAGGATTTACAGTCCTTGGTTGAACAACGCCAAGGTGGTGAAGATGAAGTCGCCGATTGTCGATTCTATGATTTGTTAGCCAAGCCTATCCTCCTGCCTGTCCTGTATTCCCAACGCTTCGACTATTTTTTACAAATCGGATCGCTTCTTACCCCCAGACTTTCTTCGGCAGAACATGTCTTGGATTTTGGATGTGGTGTGGGAATTCTTACGTCCTTTTTTGCCATGCAACACCCAGAAATACAATTCATGGGGATCGATCGATCTGCCCGATCAATTGAGGTGGCACGAGTTGAAGCTGAGAAACGGCACGTCTCGAATGTCAAATTTCAAGTGATTCCGGACTCTGGTTTTGTCATGGCAGGTTTCTATGACTGTATTCTTTCGACGCAGGCATTGTTGCAGTCCGAACGGTCGCCAGGTCTGCCTAGCAAAAATTGGCGAACTTTTGAGCGGACTATGGATTTTGACCTACAAGAAGACCTTGAAATCCGTACAGGTCTCAACATGCGTTTGGACGCGTTACTTGGGGCGTTATCTCCTACGGGGAGATTGATATGCTTTGAAAAGACCTGGAACCTTGGGCGGCGGATCTTTTTTCAACGTGCGTTAAGTAGGAGAAGACTTTTCCTTTTTTGTGAACCTGTTCCCTGTTCTTATCACGAGCTGGGTGAAATGAGGAAAGATGGCCCTCTCTATGAGGTATCTCAAGCGCCCCTCACTCAACCCCTTGCTTGGAATGAAGACCTATATCGTAGCGAGGGAGAAACGCTGCATCGATGTGTCGGGGCCATGGCAAAACAAATGGCTGAGGCCTTGGGTATGAATCAGCCTCTGGAGAATGCCGACGGGCAGCATGCCACATTGGGAACCTGGACATTTCGCGTTGGTGTTTGGGAGCAAGCACTCGTGTGGGGTTGGTGTGAGACGGCTTCAGGCTTTCGAGGGTTGTTAATCGGAAGTGAGCAAGAGAAGCATCTTCTTTTTCAGTTGGTTGAGAAAGTCAGATCCCTATCGGATTTGGAGTTCAATCAATTGGTTCAAGGTTGTTGGGGTACGGTTCTTGACGTCACGCAGAATGATTCAACTCCAGGCTATGAAAATCATTTTCCTTCTGCTCAGGTTATTTACGAGGCTCTCCCCTGTAAGATGGTTCAACGAGAAGCTACGTTTGCAGATGATGAAGGTAAGGAAATGCATATTGAGGTTGGGACGACCAAGGCTTTGAGATATCTCTATTGGGCCAATACATTTGATCAGCGTCAGCTCGTGCTCACGGACGAGAAGGGAGCCCATATCTTAAGCGACTACTATCAAGAGTCTCTCGATGAAGCCCACCGTTCATCTCAAGCAATCTCACCAACTCCGTAAATTATCAAGCCGTCTGCAGTTATTGGGTAACAAGAAACTGAAAGGGACGATGNTGTGATTGAGCATAGCAGACCACGGTGTCGTAGGTTTGTTGTTGTAAGCTGGCCGTAATATTTGCCCATTCTGACGAAAGGCCAATGGTTAATATTTGGCCATCATCATGAATGCTGGTAATGGTTCCCCTCTTCAAAAAACCCAAGAGTTGATCTCCCTCCGCATGACCGGAACAGATTTTTCCGGATGAGGCTGTGACCGTTGAAGATTGCTGAGGGTATTTGATTGAAACGGTTCCGGCCCAGAGAAATATGCCTAAGACCAAAAAAAGAGCAAAACGCATGGAAGCCTCCTTGAATGTTGGGAACAGTGTGGAGGAGGCGAAGATAACGCGTAAATACCTCAAATGGAGTGCGAAAAACATATTGAAATACAAGTAGTTATGGGTTTTACTGCAAAATGCAGAGAGGGAATAGAGATAAGAACCATCTCTTGAGGGATGGGAGACCCAATGCCTTAGAGGTTTATTCCTTAAAGATGCCAAGCACCATTTCCGACAAGTTGAACGATATTGTGAAGTCTTTGCAGTGGGTAGGTATTGTTCTAGATTCATCCAAATTTTAGCTGGATAAGTCTCAGCAAAAGAAAGAAGCTTGGTTGAAGAGCCAGCTAGAGCAAGTCGAAAATGGCCTATTGAAGCAAGTGAGGCTTGTAGGTCGTCAGGCTGAATTGAAAAATATTGGAGTGATAACAGGAGAAGGAGCCCTGAATGGAAGTTGAACCAATTGGGTTGTGGGTATTAATCGGCACCTGTCTCTTGCATTGGTGCACGGTTGCCATATTAATTCGGCGAGTACGAGAAACGGAAAAACCGTTAGCCTGGAATCTCTTAGGCTTGGCCGTCAGTGTTCTGGCTATGCAACAGACCTATGGTCTCTACCTTCAATTCACCGAATTGAATCCGCCCATCCTGAGCGTACTGAAGGAAATTCTTGGATTGCTTGTCGCAGGCTTAATGTTGGGCGGCATTATGGTGCTCTCCCCCATCCTGAAAATCCTACAACGAAATAAAGAATTATTAGAGGTTATTGACGAACGCAATGTCATTATTTGCCAATTTCACGACCGTATTGTTCGAACGTTGAGGCAAGTACAAATTGCCATGGAAGTGGGGAAGCCCACGAACTTTATCATTGAGCAAGTGGCGGAGATGTCAAAAATGCTGCAGGTGTTTTTGGACGATCTCAAAGCAGGCGTGTTATTAGGGAGCAAATTTAAGATTGCCCTGAAAACACTGGTGGAAGATTTAAGCAAGGAAGGGTCGTTCCCCATTGATGTCCAAGTTGATCAAGCAATTGAGGATTCAATTTCCTTTGATCAGGGTTCGGAACTCTTGCATATTTTACGTGCAGCGATTCAAAACAGTGTGCAATATTCCCACGCGAAAAAGGGAAAGGTTTTGGTGAAGGTTTCGGAAACTCAAATATCGCTAGAGGTTTCTGATAATGGGGTAGGTTTTGAATTTGACCTTGTCGGGGCTCAGGGGCATGGGTTGGGGAATATGGCTCTTCGGGCCAAAGAAATCGGGGCTCGGCTGAAGGTCCAGAGTCAGCCTAATAAAGGCACCACAATTGTGATCGAACTGCCACGTAAAGCAGAAGCTTCTAATGGCACCTATTCGGTTTCATCTTGCGCATCTTCTAGTGAGAAAGCTAAAAAAGTTCCTGTAGGCTAATACTTTCTTTAAAACGGGGTGGGGGAAGGCCAATTGGGAAGTGGGTTATGCCAATGGCTGAAATATATCCTGTGCCCTCGCTGAGGACACAGTCCAAGATGACGGCAAGAAAAATCCAGCACGTCAAAGCTGGAAGGGTTCAAGGGAAGGGGAAGCAAAAAAAATAGTTTAATTCGAGAAGAATGGTGGCGGTGGAGGGATTTGAACCCCCGGCCAGCGGCTTATGAGTCCGCTGCTCTACCACCTGAGCTACACCGCCAATATTTCAATGAGATAGATATTCTTGCCACTCCCCAAAAACCATGCGTGAAATCTATACCATAGGTCGAGAACATCAGACAATTACTTTTCTCAAAACTGTGTATTTTCTTTCACCCTGTCTTTGCCTTCGCCTAGGAGACTTTTGAATGACCATGACTGATACGGCAGACCTTAAACAATCTGTGCTTGTTGGCCGTCAGGCTATATTTGATCGCCAGATGGAGGTCTTTGGGTATGAACTGCTCTATCGAGATGGCACAGGCAACAGCGCGAATATCATAGATGGAGATGAAGCCACTGCCAGAGTCATGGTCAATACGTTTTTAGAGCTGGGGATTGATCAGATTGCCGGGAAGGCCAAGGCATTTTTGAATCTCACCGCAAACTTTTTTTTGAGTCGACAGTATGAAGTGCTTCCCTCAAAAAATGTGGTCCTGGAAGTTTTAGAAACGATTGAGCCGACGCCTGCTGTCCTGGAAGCCCTTATTCAGGCCAAACAAGGTGGTTATAAGATGGCCTTAGATGATTTTGTTCTAAAGGAGTCACATCGTGCGTTATTAGACCATGCAGATTATGTCAAAGTGGATGTGCTGGCTTTTACGAATGCGGAGCTTCATGAACAAGTCGCGATGTTAAAAGCGTATCCTGTGCGGTTGCTGGCGGAGAAGGTTGAAGATCGGGAAATGTATGACCAATGTGTGGCCTTAGGCTTCGACTATTTTCAAGGTTATTTTTTTTGCAAACCCCAGATTTTGGAAGGTGTCAGTCTTTCTGGCAATCGCATGGCTGTGGTGTTGCTTTTGGCCAAACTGCAAGATCCTCAAATTGAGCTTGATGACCTTGAAGACCTTGTCAAAAATGATATCGCCCTAAGCGTAAAGCTTTTGCGGTATGTGAACTCAGCCTCAGTGGGGTTACCTCGATCAGTAGATTCGATTTTCCAGGCCATTGGCATGGTTGGGACCGAACGCATGCGACAATGGGCCTCCTTGCTCGTGTTGGCACAGGCGGGTGATAAACCATCTGAACTCATGCGTGTGGCTCTCATTCGAGCTCATATGTGTGAATCTCTTTGTCCTCTTCAGGGAATACCTTCAAGTCAGGGCTTTACGGTTGGACTGTTTTCAGTCTTAGATGCGTTCTTTGATTGTGAAATGAGACAGCTGTTAACAGGCCTTCCCCTGGCACCAGAGATTCTTGATGCCTTATTGCAGCGAGAAGGGGTGTTAGGGAGTGTTTTGGAAGCGATGCTGAGCTATGAGCGAGGGGAATGGAATCCACAGGCCTTCAGCGCCGTTGAGCCTCAGATGTTGAAATCGGTGTATTGGCAGAGTGTTGATTGGGCCAATGGTGTTATGGAAACGGTGGTACGAAAAAAATGAGCCATTGGAAGCGACCCATGAACCNATATCCCCAAATCTAGGATCAAGCCTTAGTTCCTTCGTTTATTATCCTGCTCGCCGATAAAGGAATTAAGGATTCCCAAACCTTCTACACCGAGCTCCACCGGTTTTTCTTCCTCTTCATTTGCAAGTTGATCATCAGGTAGTTTTGGCATGATTTTGGCCGACAGTTCGTCTTCGAGGGCTTCGCCAGAAAAATCCATATCATTGAGCAGGGCATGTAGGCGCTGAAAAGCCAAGATGGAACGGGCATGGGATGCCCATGATCCGGAGAACTCCGTATCGTTGACTTTTGTAATGCTTGTCCAGAATTTAGACTCTTCGGGTTCGGACATCGTTCCATTGACAAATGCTTCCAATTTATCCATTAACCGTTCTTCCGTCTTTTCCAAGCCATCATATTCGATGAGGGATCGTTCGATAGGACGTTGGGACAAGACAGTCAAGGTTTCTCGCCAGAGATCCAAAGGTTGGGAGGGAGTGCTCGAAGGAGAATCGTGATCTTGATGCTGTTGCAAGAGCGTAAGGAATTGTTGGAGCGCTTTCACTTTTCGTGCAGCTAAACTGCCTAAGGGAAGCCCCCAGACATGCGCAATTTCATGATCTTTGAGGGGTAAGTTTCCTGCCGTCAGGAAGTCTTGTTGTGCAAGCTTATATCGCCGTCGAAGAATAGCCCGTCTCCGCAACAAGCCCTGATATTCTAGCAAAAGGCGTTGTAGTTGATAGTCTTTTTGAGGCAACTCCTCTGCCTCCCAGGCTCGTTCCAATTTGCGTAGCTCCTGACGGAGAAGGACTGTCGGTGCTTGGCTTTTTGCGGTCTTCAGCGTCTCTTCATCGGCATTGAAATTGGAGGTGAGCATGCCTTCCGCTACACGAACTTTTTGATCCATGATGGTTAACGCTTGCTTCAAAAACTCCACATGCATGCCTGGCCGTTCTCGCTTCTGACGGTAATAGCCCTTGTATTGATTGGCACGGGCTGCCACGCCCTGGACGGCTTCCATCGAAATGCCTTTTCCCTTGGGTTGGGTTCCAGATAAAAAACGGGAGTCTGGTTGGTCCGTCGCCATATAATCAATTTCTTCTTGGGTCATATCAAAGTATTGCAACAAGAGAAGCTGAATCATGGTCCGGCTTTGGATCGGGAGGCTTTGAATGACAGATTCAATATGTTCAAGTTGAATAGTTGTAGTCATGTATGATTCCTGGGTTGATGGATGATTCTTTAAGCTGATGGATTGGATTCATTCATTGATTCTACGTATGTGGCGGCATATTCACGAAGTTGTTGGACCGTTCCGCTGGCATAGAGCTCCCTGGGAATGGGAATTTTCACCAATTCAGAAGGATCAACTCCACGCTCGACCGCCCAATCTTCGTCGACATAGAGCGTGATGGCTCCATCTGGTTCTCGGCGCACGAATAAAATGTTTGTTTCTTCTTCCATGATGACCCCCAAAAACTAACCTGAAATCATGGGGTTGTGATAGCACACCGTTTGAAGGGCTGTCAAAAGTCCCAATATAGTTGACCTGATCAGTTTGGTCGTTAGCCATAACCCATATTGTGGTTGGTGTCGTTTAAATAGAGAGCAGGTACAAAGCAAAAAAAAACATGCACGGACGCGAGTTCATTCGCGTCCGTGCATGTTAGAAACAGAATGCTTGAATTTCAGTCGACGGTTACGGGAACGTTTAGCCGCCCAGTGTCTCTACCACTTCCTTTATGTTTTTCATAATACAGGTGAAAATCGGGATGTCACGTTTGACATAGCGGCTGCCCTCAGTTGAGCGTAATTCCATCACCAGGTCTAAAAAATCCTGTGGGGAATCAGTTTCAAAGGCGACCACGAATTCTTGGTCATCTAATCCAAAGGAGTAGGTGGTGTTCAGCTTGACAGAAGGGTACTTGTGGCCAATTTCAATATGTTCATCCATCATCCCTTGCCGTGCGGCTTTGGTGAGAAGATACCATTCTCTCGTTTTTTCAAAAGGATAGACGAAGATATATTTCGCACGGCCTGGCGAAATTTTCAATCGTCGACTTTCTTGCCCTTCGTGCACATGGTGATCCACATAAATGGACCGTTTGGTCATGGAAAGGTAAGAGTAGGGATTGGAAAGATACTGTCCCAAGCCCGTGCCCAAGAGTTTTGAGCTCATTTCTTGGAACATTTCCAATTCATAACTAATTCGCCACAACAAAAAGTCGCAATCGCCTCGGATGCCTGTTGTGGTATAAGGGACGACGATGACCTTGCCTTGATATTCTTCGCAGACGCGGACAAATTCTTGTTTGCCCTGGTCTCGCACGTCTTTGGGGAGACGTCTCCATAAAGGATCGACTTTATAAAAGCTAAAGTTGACGAATTGTTGTTTGGCAACCTCTTCGGCACCGGCCATTGTGGCACCTCCCGTAAAAAGAAAAACCTGTGTGTTTTGAATGACTTAAAAAGGAAAGGGAAGGTATTACCATCGAAGCTGTAAACTTGTCAATGAGAAGGTGCCCTGAGATTCCATTCGTGTTAGATAGATCGTGGAAGCATGAAGGACAAATCCTGAATGAGTAAAATGATAGCAAGGATTGGCGAATATGGCGGGGAACAAAGTTGAAAACAATGGCACCTTCGAATAAG
>BS_KBA_SWE02_21mDRAFT_10000863_pt1 | contig 11411 bp, 9 predicted proteins | sample BalSeasSWE02_21m_FD_9196 | JGI IMG/M metagenome (IMG submission 9196)
CGCGGCGATCGCTGAAGATACCACGGGGCGGGGGATTCATGAGATCCGCATCCTCGATACTCATAAGCGTGAGTTTTTGCCTGAAAAAATCGACTGCGTATCCGATTCACTGGCTTTCTCGGCGGATGGCCGATACCTGTTTTACATGAATAAAAACCCGGAAACCCTGCTCGCCTACCAATTGAAACGTCACCAGGTGGGTACCGATAGCGCCGCTGATGGTCTGGTCTATGAAGAAGCGGACAATACCTATTACAACGGGGTCGAACGCAGCCGCTCGGGTGATTACATCATGCTGTTGCACCATAACACCGACACCACCGAAGTCCAGTTGCTGGCGGCCGATGATCCGCTTGGTGCTTTCAAACCTTTTTTACCCCGGGAAACCGGTCATGAATATGACCTTGACTACGCCAATGGCAGGTTTTATATCCGCACCAACTGGTTGGCGGAAAACTTCCGGGTGATGACCGTGGAGCCGGGGTACAACGCTGACAAGTCCAACTGGAGCGAGGTGCTACCACAGCGTGAAGATGCGCTGGTGGACGACATCCAGGCCTTTGATAAGTGGCTGGTAGTTGGTGAGCGCAAGGACGGTCTGCGTAAAGTTCGGGTGCTCGCGCACGACGGCAGCATGGACCGGTATCTTGAAACCAGTGAAGAAACATTTGTCATGTGGCCGGGGACCAATGTCAGTACCGCTACCGACACGCTTCGATATGGCTTTTCCAGCCTGGTCACACCCACTCAAACCTGGGAAATTGATTTGAATTCAGGTGTTTGCAGTTTGCTGAAAGCAGAGCNTGTGAAGGCTGGTTTTGACAGTGGTCACTACCGCAGCGGGCGCAGGTACATGACNGCCAGGGACGGTACCCGGGTACCGGTTTCNCTGGTTCATCACCGCGATACCAGGCTCGATGGCTCGGCGCCNGCACTGATCTACGCCTATGGGGCTTATGGNATTTCAATCGATCCCTGGTTNCGGAGTTCCATTGTCAGCCTGCTGGACAGGGGTTTTGTNTACGTGATTGCNCATGTTCGCGGTGGTGAGGAAATGGGTCGGGCCTGGTATGNAAANGGTCGCCTGATGAACAAGAAAAACANCTTTACAGACTTCATCGATATCACCCTGAACCTGCAGGAAAAATCCATCGTCGACCCGGCACGGACCTATGCCATGGGTGGCAGCGCCGGCGGTCTGCTGATGGCGGTGATTGTCAATTGGGCGCCGGAGTTGTATCACGGTGTTGTTGCCCAGGTTCCGTTTGTCGATCTCGTCACCACCATGTTGGACGAATCCATCCCGCTAACCACGGGGGAATTCACTCAATGGGGTAATCCGGTGAACTGGGACGCCTATGAGTACATACTGTCGTATTCGCCCTATGATCAGGTCAGCGCTCAGAAGTACCCGAATATGATGGTGACCACCGGTCTGCACGATTCACTGGTGCAGTACTATGAACCGGCCAAGTGGGTTGCAAGACTGCGTGACCGGCGCACTGACAGTAATAAACTGATCATGCATACCAATATGGATGCGGGTCACGTAGGTGCTTCCGGTCGATATCGCCGTTACCGGGAAACTGCCCAGGAATATGCTTTCCTGGTGGGTCTTGCTGAATCGGTGCTCTGATTCTTGTGGCCCCGTCACTGAGTACAATACAATACAATAGAAATCAATGGGCTTCCGCTGGATACATATAACTGGACAATTATGTTTTTGATTAAAAGGTTAATTATTTTGTTTTTTGTTTTTTCCCTGGTGGCCTGCGAAAATTCATCAGAATCTCAGGTGGTTTCAGAAATACCGGTTAAAACCCATCAGGACGCACCCGGTACGGAAATGCCAGCAACTGCAGATGCTCTTCTTCTAGCCGAAAATGACCCGCTGGAAAAGTCACTGACGGGTATGCAATCCCAGGCAGGTATAAAAATACTTGGCACCCTTCGGACAGGTGATCTGGATGTCATGGTCGAACACCGCGTTATTCGTGTGTTGACCGTTTATGGCCTGGGGCACTATTACATAGACAAGGGTCAGGAGAAGGGCCTCACTTATGAGTGGTTCAAGCAGTTCGAAGACTTCGTCAACAAAAAGTATGAAAAGAAGCACTTGCGGGTTCACGTGGTATTTATTCCGGTCGCCAGAGACCAGTTGATCCCAGGTCTGATCAGCGGTCGCGGTGATATTGCGGCTGCCGCTCTGACGATAACGGCAGAGCGTCAAGCGTTGGTGGATTTCAGTAATCCAGTCAGCAATGAGCTTTCTGAACTGTTGGTAACAGGGCCGACTGTAGCGCAAATTGACACGCTAGATGATCTTGCCGGACGCCAAATATATGTCAGGGCGTCAAGCAGTTACCGCTCAAGTCTTGATGCGTTAAACCAACAGTTTCAAGCAAGGGGTTTGGAGGCAATCGACATCGTCGACGCTCCGGAACAGCTTGAAGATGAGGACCTTCTGGAAATGGTCAATTCAGGCATGCTTGAATGGGCTGTTGTTGATGATTACAAGGCGCGAATCTGGGCTGATATATTCGAAAGTCTCAAGGTCCGCGAAGACCTCGTGTTGCGTACCGGCGGCCGTATTGGTATTGCGTTTCGGAAGAACTCGCCTTTGTTAACAGAAGTCATCAATGATTTTATAGAAACTCATAAACAGGGCACCTTGCAGGGAAACATCCTGATAAATCGCTATCTGAAAGATTTTGACTGGGCCAAAAACGCCCTTGCAGCCGATGACCTCAAACGCTTCAAGGACGTCGCAGACATTTTCTTAATGTATGGTGAGCAGTATGGCGTCGACTACCTGATGGTTGCAGCCCAGGGTTACCAGGAATCACGTCTTGATCAAAGTGCCAGGAGCTCGGCCGGTGCGATCGGTATTATGCAACTGCTACCCACCACCGCAGCGGACGAAAATGTCGGTATTCCAGATATTACTATGCCCGACGCCAATATTCATGCCGGCATTAAGTATCTGGATTTTATCCGCAATCGGTATTTTTCTGACTCGGAAGCGAATAAATTCAATCAGACGCTGTTCGCTTTTGCCGCCTACAATGCTGGCCCGGCGCGCGTCCGGAAATTGCGGGTAAAGGCAGCAGAGGAGGGTTATGACCCGAATGTGTGGTTTGATAACGTCGAAGTTATTGCGGCCAAAGATATCGGCAACGAAACGGTGCAATACGTTGCAAATATCCTTAAATACTACATTGCCTACAGTCTCACTACCCAACAGCAGCTAGAGCGGCAACAGAAAAGAAATGACGCCGGAATACAATAGCCCGCATATTTCACCAGCATCCCGGCTTTGACACACCAAGGGCGTCGTCCGTTGAAAGCTTTGCTCTGTCAACTCCAGCATCGCCATGGGGGCAGTGTCTTGCTGTAGTTTATTGATCGATGGCAAACGAGATGTTAACCGTTACCTTGTAAGTGTTTTCACCGGCGGCCACCGGCGTGGAATCTGCCGACTCTGCCATGGCCATCCTCGCCATGGGCATGGGTCCCGGATTGAAAGATTGCTCTGAAATCTCCAGCAGTTTGCCAGTTTTTACCCCTGCTGCTTTAGCCAGGGTTTGGGCCTTGGCAATGGCATCCTGCACGGCTTTGATGCGAGCCTCGGTTATCGCTGCGGATGGATCGTCATTGGTGAACATGATGTTACCGCCTTCATTGACGCCGAGACTGACCGATTTGTCCAGTATCACACCGACCGCACTGATATCNCGTACCCGCACGGTCANGCTATTGCGCACCGTNTAACCGACAATTTGCGGTGCNTCGCGTTTNCCTGAGGGTTGCTGAGGTGGGTAGACATAGACGGGCTGAATGGAAAAACCCGAAGTTTGCAGGTCGCGAGCTTCAATACCTGCGGTTTTCATCGCCGCCAGCACTTCCTTCATGGCTGAGGAATTGGCGTCCAGTGCAGCGCGAGCCGTTTCGGCTTCGCGGTTTACGGTCAGGGTTAATACCGCCATATCCGGCGCAAGGTTAACGCTGCCTTCTCCCATGACCATGATGGTGGGAACCGGGGTGTATTCATCGGCCGCTGAGACCGTGCTAAAAATTAATGCGAGAAGTGTGAAGATTAGCAGGACTAACTGCCTGTCATTCAGTGTTTTGTTCATGCTGCCTTCCTGTTTTGCGCTGTTTCTGCTCTGTTGCTGTCTGTGAACTTGCTTGCCAGGTGATTGATTGCACCGGTTCAGCGCCTGATCTCCTCGTAGGCGTGCCCGAGGCGATCAGCGAGCACTTTCATCACGTGCAGTGAAAAATCCGGTACATAACGGAGCAGCGAGTTAAAGCTGGCCTGGTCGATAAGCGCCAGACGACAATCGGTTTTTGCGGTGATCGTTGCGCTGCGAATATTCGAATTAATCAGCGCCATTTCACCCACAATCTCGCCCGGCATGGCTGTTGCCAGGTCGTGGTTGTTGATGGAAACAGTGACTTCACCTTTCATCACCACGTACATATGGTTTCCTGCAGCGCCTTGCACGGCAATCACGGACCCGGCGGCAAAATCTACAACGTCTTCCGAATCTTTGAAAACTTCCAACAAATTCATAGGGCCAACCCTGCAATTATTAAATGATAAATCCGGCGCATCTCACAAGACTCAAACGGGTTCAAATTGAATAGCGATGTAGCGGTTGACGGCCCGCAGCCGATTGGCCAACACGGCCATAATATGCAGCGAAAACTCGGTGCTTTCAGCCATCAACGCGTTGACTTCGTCGCGATTCAGGCGCGCCAGCTTCACATCGGTAAGTGACGTTGCGGTTGCACTTCGCGTGGCTGAAGCAGATACCGCCGTTTCGCCGATGATGCCGCCCGACTCCTCAGTTGCCAGTGGTGCGCCACGTAAGCTTAATTCGACCGTGCCGGAAATAATGACATATATAACATCAGCCGGATCACCCTCTGAAAAAATGACGGTTTGGGCGCCGTGTTCTTCAACGTCCTTCCAGTGACGAAGCTTTTTTAGAAACTCCATAGTGCCTCACTCGGTTACAGATTGTTGCTGGTTCAGGACTGGTCCTTTTACCCGATAAGTTTACATCATCAATAATGTATTATGTTATCAATGCTGTCTTTCGTTCTAAAATGTATCACGTTGTAAGCCGAAACCCACTGTTCCGGAGTTGTTAACCGAATGACTTTTATCAAACATTACCTGCTGGCCTTATTGGTTTTCAATCTTGCCGCCTGCTCTACATTGCAACCCGTAAGCGTGGAAAGTGCAATGAAAAACTCGCTACCGGCCAGTGTGGATTATGGCAGCCTGGTGGAAGTAAAAACTTTTGACAGTCAAACCGTTAAATTTCGCGTCACGGTGATCAATGCGGATGGCCTGGGTGGCAATAAAGGCTTTTACCGCTACGCGGATATGCAAAGTCTCAAGGTCGAAGCGCCAAAAAGTCAAAGTGACAGTAGCGATGCCTGGATGATCATAGGGGGCATTTTAGGCACAGCCGCACTGGTCTTTCTCATTGCCAATGCAGATAACGTCAGGGTGTGCTCGCCGTCACCTTGTGACAGGCCATAATTTATCTTCTTACGATAACCAAAACACGATCACGCGCCAGCAATCCGCAATCGGCTGATGCCAAAGCTAACCCCCGCCGGTCAGGGGCGCTGCCCAGTCCGGGAAACGGGTCACATCAATCTTGAAAACAACGGTTCCCCAGAAATAGGTCACCAGGGTGGTTATGACAACGCCTGTCATGTTCAGCAGAAACCCGGTTTTTACCATATCCATGATATTTACCCTCCCCGTACCGAATATGATCGCATTGGGTGGTGTGGCTACCGGCAGCATAAATGCAAGTGAGGCGGCCAGTGTCGCCGGTATCATTAGCAGCAGGGGATTGATCTGGATACTGACTGCCATACCCGCAAGGATCGGCAGGATCATCTCGGTACTGGCAATATTGGATGTCAGTTCAGTCAAAAATGACATCATTGTCACGATGACGGAGGTCAGAATCATCGGGTTAGTACCCGCCAGACCTGATAGTTGCTCTCCAAACCAGGTGGATAACCCGGAGTCTACAAAACCCTTGGCCAGGGCAAAACCACCGCCAAACAGGATAACGATATGCCAGGGCAGGCGATTGGCCGTCTTCCAGTTCATGAGCCTTTCGCTTTTGACTGTTTTTGATGGAATGATAAAAAGAATAACGGTAATCGCGATAGCCACTGTACCGTCATTGAAGTATTCCGGGTGTTCGAACAATTGTGACCAGCCAGGAATGTTGACAAAACCGATATTAAAACCTTCCCTGAAAATCCACAGCAGGGCCATAGTGATAAATAGAAAAAATACAATTTTTTCCTCCTGTTTTGCCGGGCCCAGCAGCAGGTATTCCTTTTTGAATTCCTCCCTGTTTACGCCATGCCACGCTTGTTTGGGTTTATACATCAGATACAACAACAACCAGGCGGCAATGAAAATCAGTGCGGAAATCCATATCGCAAAAATGAACCAGTCGGCGAACGAGATTTCCGGCATCGCGGGAAAAATAATATTTGCGATTCGTGCGAAAGACAGGTTTGGCGGTGTGCCAACCAGGGTAGCGATACCACCGATGGAGGCTGCGTAAGCAATCCCCAATAACAAACCGACGGAGTAGGTCCCCAGTTCTTTCTTGCCGAGAATTTCTTCGAGTTTGTAAATAATTGAAAGGGCGATGGGGATCATCATCATGGTGGTGGCCGTGTTCGACATCCACATGGATAGGAAGGCCGTGGCAAACATGAAACCCATGAGTATTCTGCCGGGACTGATGCCAAAAAACATCAGGACCTTGATCGCGATGCGCCGGTGCAAATCCCAGCGCTCCATCGCCAAAGCCATTAAAAAACCACCTAAAAACAAAAATATCAGGTGGTTGAAGTACATTGATGAAATGGTTTTTCCATCCACAACACCAAGCAATGGGAACAGGACCACGGGCAGCAATGCCGTCGCCGCAAGCGGAATGGCTTCGGTGATCCACCAGATGGCCATCAATATGGCGATGGCCAGTGTGTAGGTAACATTTGGATTTTCGGGTGCCAAATCACCAAACAGGATGAGTGACAGGCTGATCAGGGGGGCAATTATTAGTGAAGCCAGCTTGGTTTTTGTGTTTCTGTTGGGTGTTTCCATAGTTTTTCTGCGTTTTGCGAGGTTGGCCTGACAGGCAAATTGCAGATAACTGTAGCAGCATGCCGGGTTTCACGAAATCACCAATCTGAAATTGGCGGAAAAAAAATACCTGCGACTGCCAGCATCACCTGGCAAATCGATTACTTTGATGACTTCACCCATGTGCCAAATGTGCTTTTTTGTTACGCTTACGGGCCACTATCAACGCAAACCGGGAGAATGACGTGAAAAAGAATCTCATCCTTGGCAGTGCTCTCCTGCTGCTTTCGTTCAGCCATGCAACACCCGCCGAAGTCATCACCGTTGAGACCAACAATGGCAACCTGGTGATGCAGGATGTCCCGGACATACCGGCGTCGTTGGTGGCCAGTCTAAACCGCTATCAGAATGTTCGTTCTGCCGGTTTCCTGGACTGGACCGAGGATGGTAACGGGATTTTTGTATCCACACGTTTTGGTGATGTCAGCCAGGTACACCGGGTCAGCCACCCGGGTGGTGCGCGTCAGCAGATCACTTTTTTTGATGAACCGGTCAGCGGGCTTCAGCGTCAGCCCGGCGGTTCTAAAATGATTTTCAGCATGGACGTAGGCGGCAGTGAGTTTTCGCAAATATTTTTACTCGACCCGCTCAGCAATGATGACGCCGTGATGCTGACCGATGGTATATCCCGAAATGACTCCGTGGTCTGGGATCACAGTGGTGGAAAGATTGCCTATCGGAGCACCCGCCGTAACGGCGCATCCAATGATGTCTGGATGATGGATATTTCCAATCCCGAGACTGCACGGGTCATACTGACGGCACCTGATGGCACGAACTGGTCTGCATCTGATTTCTCTGAAGATAACCGTAAGCTATTGATTGGAAACTATGTTAGTGCTGCGGATTCCAGGATCTATTTGCTGGATATCGAATCCGGTGAGCAACGGCTTTTAGCCGGTGATGTCGCTAAGCCGAGCTCCAATTTCCCGATCGCTTTTGATCACGATGGCACCGGTTTCTGGTTCATCACCGATGTCAAAGGCGATTTCCGGCAGTTGGCCTGGCAGTCGCTTGCAGCGGGTTCCAGTCCTGTTATCGTCACCGCCGACATACCCTGGGATGTAGAGGAAGGCGAAGTCAGCCACGACCGCAAACGCGGGGTGTTTTCTGTCAATGTGAATGGCATGTCGCAGGTTTACCTGCTGGATACGCCAAGCCGGGAATTTGCAGCCGTGGGCGTGATCCCTACGGGTCTCGTTCGCAGCATGGAGTTCAGCCCCGATGACCGCAAGCTGGGCCTGACCCTGGAAACCGCAAAAACGCCGAGTGACAGTTTTGTATTACAACTTGGCCCTGGCGCACTGGCATACGGTGAACTTGAACGCTGGACCTATAGCGAAGTGGGAGGGCTGGATACCGAGAGTTTTATCGAACCTGAACTGGTGTTTTACCCGACTTTTGACAGTGCCAGTGGCGGGCCTGAGAAGATTCCCGCCTGGGTATTCAAACCGGCAGGCAAGGGTCCGCATCCGGTCGTCATCGTCATACACGGTGGCCCCGAAGGGCAGTCACGTCCGTCTTTCAATAGCACGGGCCAGATGTGGCTGGACAAACTTGGCGTTGCGATGATCAGTCCCAATGTACGTGGCTCCTCGGGTTATGGGAAACACTACCTGTCACTGGATAACGGTTTTAAACGCGAGGATTCGGTCAGGGACATCGGTGCCTTGCTCGACTGGATCGCCACACAACCCGATCTGGATAAAAACCGCGTAGCCGTTTATGGCGGCAGTTATGGTGGTTACATGGTGCTGGCGAGTGCCGTGTTTTACAGCGACCGTCTGCAAGCCGCGGTGGATGTGGTGGGTATCAGTAATTTTGTCACGTTCCTTGAAAATACCCAGGATTACCGACGTGATCTCAGGCGTCCTGAATATGGTGATGAGCGTGACCCGGCCATGCGTGAGCATCTGCTTAACATCAGTCCGTTGAACCACGTCGACCGGATTCGTCTACCCATGCTGATAGTGCAGGGCCAGAATGACCCCAGGGTCCCGGTCACCGAGGCTATCCAGATGGTGGAGGCTCTACGTGCACAGGGTCAGCCGGTCTGGTACATGAATGCGCTGAATGAAGGCCATGGATTCAGGAAAAAGGAAAATCGCGATGTGCAGCAACAGGTAATGATGATGTTCCTGGAGAAATACCTGGTTAACGCAGGTCCATAGAGCTAGCCGTCATTGCGCACTTAGTTCATTACCAGGGCAGCCAATTCTGAAGGGTTCTTAATCACCGCATCCGGTTGCGCCCGCCATTTATCAGGCTGTGCGCCACTGTGTGTGAGGATCACGGAGATGACATGATTGGACGAGCCCAGTTGCTCGTCCAGTGCCCGTGAGAATAAAACATCAGCAATGTGGTCACCAACATAGATGATTGTCTTACCTTGAGTCTTTCCGAAAATTTCCTGCAAACACTTCAGCCCCCCATCGGGTGCGGGTTTCTGGTGATGGTGGGGCAGGTCCTCGTAACCGATCACCGACTCGAATGCGGAATCGATTCCATACTCAAGCAGCACCTGCCTGATGTTGCTTGTTGCATTGGCCGAACAGATGCCCTGGGGCAAATACGTCAACTGCCTTATGGTTTCCGCCACACCATCGAACAATTTAACCGCGGTTTTATCGAGCATCTGGTAGGTTTCCCACAACGGACCAGCGCTTTCAATCTCATCCTGAGTCATGCCAAAAAAATCACGGTACAGGTCATGCCAGTGATCGGCGCCGTGGTTGGCAAAATGGTAATCGGCTTCGTTTTGCAGATAGCGGGGCAGGTTGTCGCCGGTCAGACGTGGTGCGACCCGGGCCAGGATTTGTTTGGTGATGGCGATATTCTTGGCCGCTGAATTGGCCAGCGTGCCATCGAAATCCCACAAAACAGCGTCGACTTCTACCGGTTTTTTGAATTGAGACATAAGTGCATTTAGTGTCGCACAATATTTAGCCGTCCATATTTAAAAATTGGGCCCGGTTAATCAGGTTCTTTCAACAACCGGACGTCTAATCTTGGCGCTTTGGAAGGTGGATAATCCCGACAGTAGCGTTGGTCCTCGTTCGGCACTAAGACTGACGGCTCTTGTTTGATGTTTCACGCACAAGCTGCTGATGTAAATCAGTTACATATACCGTCAGAAGGGCGTATATTACAATTTCATAATAATGGTACCGATACGCGTGCTGGCACCCGTTTCAAATCGATTTCAGGCCGCGTAACGGTATCTCGTTTCAACCTCGGAGTATGATAAATGAAAACCCTGATTTCCCTGCTACTGCTGCTGACGGCGGTATCGTTTACCACGACTGTTGCAGCCGAAGACACGACCTACAAACCTTTTGTTCTCGCCTCAAGCGGTTTGGGCACACTGGATGAAAAAACCGCATCGACACGGCTTGCACTTGAAGCGGCCGGTTTTGAAGTGGTTGGCCAGTACTCGCCGGTCGAAGGTTCCAATGTCATTGTTGTAAGCAATGATGAATTGAAGAAAATTGCTTCCATGTCGCCACTCGGTGGTTACGGTGTGGCCCAGCGGGTCAGTATTACCGAGGTCGGTGACAGCGTTGAAGTTGCCTTTGTTAACCCGGTTTATATCCAGTATGGCTATCGTCTCGGCGGCGATATGCTGCCGGTTTATGACGCCCTGGTTGCAAGTCTTGGTAATGTTCGCTCCTGTGGCGCCGGCGACAAAAAAATGACGGCCAAAAAGCTCGAGAAATTCCACTACATGATGGGCATGCCGTATTTTGACGAACCTTCCAGGTTAGGTTCATTTGCGACTCATGAAGAAGCTGTTGCTGCCGTTGAAAAGGGTCTGGCCGTGCAGGGTGACGCATTGACGCAGATTTACCGTATCGACATTCCGGGCAAAGAGCAGACCGTATTCGGTGTTGGTATGAAAATGACCAATGAAGACGAGGAGGATATCGATGCAACCTACCAGATGAGCATTGTCGATTTTGAAGGTTGTAAGAAAAACGCCTATTTCCCTTACGAGGTTGTGGTCAACGGCAATTCCGTCGAAGCTTTGAACTTGCGCTTTCGCATGGCATTGCATTTCCCTGACCTGAGCATGGCAGGCAAGCATGGATTTACCAAGCTGATGTCTGCACCGGGCAAAACCGAAAAAGTGCTTGAGAAGATGGTAGGCGCGAAATAGGTCAATTGTGGATTAACGGGTAGAACAGGCCGGCATTTTTAATGCCGGCCTTTT
>BS_KBA_SWE02_21mDRAFT_10000864_pt1 | contig 11396 bp, 9 predicted proteins | sample BalSeasSWE02_21m_FD_9196 | JGI IMG/M metagenome (IMG submission 9196)
TAGAAAAAGCTATTGCAGATGCTCTGAGACAATAATAGAATCCAGCATTTACTTCGTATTATTGATTTATGCTAAATAAACAACTAATGTTTTACCTCACTAGAATGACATAACTACCATATTCTTTGTACAATTATTCTTAAATTGCATATCAATTCAGCTATATTTAATTTTTCAATAGTAATTACCAACGGAGAAATTTAAGCGTAATGTTAAAAATTATTAAAAAAATATTCGGTGATAAACACGAAAAAGATCTTAAGGTTATTTGGCCGATTGTTGATGAAATTAATGAACACTATGAGACTATTAAAAATCTTACCAACGATGAGTTAATAAATAAAACAACGGAATTTAAAGAAAAAATTCATTCACATACCGAAGAAACAAGAAAAAATATCAGCGAGTTAAAAACCCGTTTACAATCTGATGAAGATTTTGACCGTAACGCCGCTTATGATGAACTTGATGCACTTGAAGAAAAACTTAATGATGATTATGAAGAAATATTGGATGAACTTTTACCTGAAGCATATGCAGTTGTAAAATCAACTTGCCAAAGATTAGTTGGTACAAGCTGGACAGTTGCGGGGAATAAACTTAACTGGGATATGGTTCCTTACGATGTGCAGCTTATCGGCGGAATCGTACTGCATCAAGGTAAAATTGCGGAAATGGGTACAGGCGAAGGAAAAACTTTGGTTGCTACTTTGCCAATGTATCTTAATGCCCTAACTGGTCGAGGTGTGCATCTTGTTACTGTAAACGATTATCTCGCCAAACGTGATAGTGAGTGGATGGGTGAAATATTCCGATTTCATGGTTTAACAGTGGGTGTAATTTTAAACACAATGGATTCTGCACAACGCCAGCAGCAATATGCCTGCGATATCACATACGGAACGAATAACGAATTCGGTTTTGATTATTTGCGTGATAATATGTCAGTTGATTTATCACAACAAGTGCAGCGCAAACATAATTATGCCATTGTGGATGAGGTTGACTCAGTTTTAATTGACGAAGCAAGAACTCCACTTATTATATCTGGTCCTGTTGATCGTGATGACCATCAATTTAACGATATGAAGCCAAGAGTTGAAAGATTATATAGACTTCAGAAAAACATGGTTGCAAGTCTTGTTCAACAGGCTGAAGAAATGTTAGGTGGCGAAAAAACAAATGAGACAGAAGCCGGTGTTTTATTATTTCGTGCTCAACGCGGTTTGCCGAAGAGTAACAAACTTGCCAAGGTTTTTTCCGATCCATCTGCTAAAAAGTTAGTGCTAAGCACAGAGATGGAATATCTTAGAGAAAAAGGAAAGAACATGCACATCATTGATGAGGAACTTTATTTTGTCATCGATGAAAAAAGTAACCAGATTGATCTGACAGAAAAGGGTAGAGAAGAACTAGCAAAAGGCAGCGGATTTGAAAAAGAATATTTTATTTTACCGGATCTTGGAGATGAAATAAGCAAGTTTGAGAATGACGACTCAATTTCACTAGAAGAAAAAGTTAAAAGAAAAGATGGTCTTTATAAAAAATACTCCGAAGCAAGTGATAGAATTCATACTCTTAATCAGTTATTAAAAGCGTACACACTTTTTGAAAAAGATGTAGAGTATGTTATAACTGAAGAAGGGAAAATTGCAATCGTAGATGAATTTACTGGTCGTGTTTTACCGGGAAGAAGATACAGCGACGGACTGCATCAGGCAATTGAGGCTAAAGAGAATGTAAAGGTTGAAAGAGATTCCCAAACTCTAGCTACAATTACACTCCAGAATTATTTTAGAATGTACAACAAACTTGCGGGAATGACAGGAACTGCTGAAACTGAAGAAGGCGAGTTTTTTGAAATTTACAAATTGGAAGTTGTCGTTATTCCTACCAACAGGCCTATCGCAAGAGACGATCAGGATGATGCGGTTTATAAAACCAAACGTGAAAAATATAATGCCATAATTGAACAGATTGAAACCTTAAAAAAAGAGGGAAGACCTGTTCTTGTAGGTACAACATCTGTAGAGGTTTCTGAAACATTAAGCAGAATGCTAAAACGTAAAGGCGTTCAGCACAACGTTCTTAATGCAAAACAACATCAAAAGGAAGCAGAAGTTGTGCAGCATGCAGGAGAGCAGAGTGCTATAACAATCGCTACAAACATGGCAGGTAGAGGTACAGACATTAAACTAGGTTCGGGTGTTGTTGATAAAGGCGGTTTATATATTCTTGGAACTGAAAGACATGAATCAAGAAGAATTGATAGACAGTTGAGAGGTAGAGCAGGAAGACAAGGTGATCCCGGGACTTCTAAATTTTATCTTTCACTAGAAGATGATTTGATGAGATTGTTTGGAAGTGACAGAATTTCATCCGTGATGGAAAGAATTGGAATTAAAGAAGGCGAAGTAATCCAGCACCCAATGATCAGTAAATCTGTTGAACGAGCTCAGAAAAAAGTTGAAGAGAATAACTTTGCCATAAGAAAAAGATTACTTGAGTATGACAATACAATGAACTCTCAGCGTGAAGTAATTTATTCCAAGAGAGAAAAAGCTTTACAGGGTGATAGACTAAAAAGTGAACTTCTCAGTTTGATGGAGGAGATTGTTGAAGAAATAGTGGATAAAAATTTTGATGATGTAAATATAATTGCTATCAGAGAACAAATACTCCAAAGTTTATTAGTTGATATTAAGCTGGAACCAGAAGAATTTGAGAGTTTGGGCGATAGCGGAATCAAAAAGAAAATTATCGATGCAGCACATGATTTCTACAAGAGGAAGGAAGAAATGCTTGGTGCCGAATTGATGGCAAGATTGGAACGGTATGCTGTTCTAAGTGTCCTTGATCATAAATGGAAAGAACATCTGCGTGAGATGGATGATCTTAAAGAAGGAATTGGATTAAGGGCTTATGGACAAAAAGATCCATTGATTGAATATAAAGGTGAAGCTTTTAAATTATTCGTTGAGTTGTTAAATCAAATCAGAAATGAATCTGTATCATTCGCATTTAAGTTCTTTCCTCAAGCAGCAGAAGAAGTCCAAAGAAGAAGAACAGCCCCAATAAGAATGATGGAAAGCAAACAAAGTACAGAAAACATAGGGTTATCAAATCGTCCTCCGCAAACAAATCCTGAAGGAAAAGTTCAAACCATTCGTGTTGAGAATAAAGTTGGCAGAAATGACCCATGTCCATGCGGAAGCGGCAAAAAATATAAACAGTGCCACGGAAAATCTTAATCGGAGTGTTCTATGAAAAAAATTGAAGCAATTATCCGTCCCTTTAAACTTGATGAAGTAAAAGAAGCTTTGGTTGAAGAAGGAATACACGGACTTACAATCTCTGAAGTAAGAGGATATGGCAGACAAAAAGGACACACAGAAACTTATCGCGGGAGCGAATATCAAATTGAATTTATCCCAAAGATAAAAATAGAAATAGTCGTTGATGATATTTTATTAGATAAAGTCATAGATGCCATACTAAGAACGGCAAAAACAGGCCAGGTTGGAGATGGGAAAATATTTATTTCTGATGTTCAGGAAGTAATAAGGATAAGAACTGAAGAATCTGGTAGCCAGGCTTTGTAGAAAAAAATGCCTTTTTCTTTTTCTTTAGGTTTAATAGTTTAATTTATGATTATTAGATTTACAACCATTAAGCTTTTAGTATTTTCATTCCTTTTACTTATTGTAAGTGGATGCTCAGTTTGGGATAATTTCACCACTTATTTTAATCTTTATTATAATACTGCGACCCTTTTTGAAGATGCCGAACAAGAAATACTTTCGCAAAAACGAGATCTTTTTTCTACGGATCCTTTGGTAATCCCAGGTAATTCTAAAACCGCATTAGTTAAAGTTGTAGAAAAATGTTCTAAGCTATTACAATTCTATTCTACATCTTCTTATGTGGATGAAGCCTTGGTTATGCTCGGTAAATCCTTTTATTATCAGGGTAATTATCAAAAATCTAAAAGAAAATTTGAAGAACTTCTTGCAACCAATCTTGATGATGATGAGGAAATAACAGAAGCTAGTTTATGGATTGCAAAAAATTCTTTTGAGCTAAGAGAGTATACGGACGCACTTAGAATTATTAATGAAGTGCGCGTTAAAGCTATTGAGGAAGATTATGAGAATATTATTAAAGAATCCTATGTGCAAGAAATAAAATATAGGATTAAGCAAGAGGATTATCCAACAGCGATTAGTCTGGCAAATGAATTTGCGGATGTTTATGATGATGGTGTAGTTCGGGCAGAGATTTATTATGAGTTAGGAAATCTTTATACACTAATCGGTGAAAATGATAATGCAATTTTAGCTTACGAAAATGTTTTTGAAAACTCACCAGATTTTGATCTAGAAATAAACGCAACAATTAAGTATGCTAGTTCACTACGTACTGCAGGACAATCTCAAAAAGCATTAGAAGTATTTGAAGATACTAGAACAGAAGATAAATATTTGAGTTCCTACAGTGAGATTGATTTTGAGATAGGGGTGACTCTTACACAACTTGGCGAATATGATAGAGCGTATCATCAATTTCGTTATGTAGACACTACATATCAAAATACTCTGTTTGCTTCTGCTTCTAATTTTGAAATAGCGGAATTGTACCGTACAAGATTTTTAAAATATGATAGCGCAAGTTATTATTTCTCAAAAGTTCAACCTGCAATACTTCCTAAAGAGTATGAGGATAAAGCTCGAAGTAGTAAGCAATTGTTCATTAAGTATTCCAAGCTTAGAAAAGATATAAATAAATTTGACAGACAGCTTTATTATACTCAGAATTCTGAAATATTTACTCAAGATTCTGCAGCTTATGTAGCTGATTCATTAAAACTTCTTGAAGACTATCTTGCCCAAAAAGAGTTGCAGGATATTTGGAAAGGAGCGGATACTTTGTATAATAATCCTAATCTTAAAGATTCTACATTTATTAAAGACTCAATTTTTGTTAGTGATAGCTTAACTAAAATAGACAGTTTAATTAATATTGGACTTTATAATCCGGCTGACACAGTGGGTCTAACCAAAAAATTGTCAGATTCCCTAAAGGTGAAACATCTGGCAGATCTCAGGGACCCTAAAAATCCAAAGAATATTCTCAATAAAACCCAAAACAGTATTAAGCTTGATAGTGTTAAGTTTAAGAAAAACCCTCCCTTAAAGCTTAAGATAACAGTAGATTCTGCAAAAACTGTACTTGCAAAAAATACACTAGAGCTTGGAAATTTATTTTTAACAGATTTAGATGTACCGGATTCATCTTATTACCTTTATAATAAAATATTAGATGATTATAACTCTCCGGTTTATTATCCCAATACATTATATGCCCTAGGTAGTTACTATTTAACAATCAATGAAAAACAAAAGGCAGATAGCTTGTTCAATATAATTTACAACGATTATAAGGATAGAGCGATTGTTAACGCCGCAGCGAATAAACTTGATAAACCACTTATTGATTTAAATTTTGATCCTGCGAAAGAGCAGTATGCTTCTGCAGAAGATTTAATGCTTACTGGTAATTATTCGCAATCTTTGAATAAATTTTTTAATGTTTATCGTGAGTATCCAAAGTCATCCGTAGCACCGCAGGCCCTTTATACTTCAGGCTGGATACTTGAGAATGATCTTTTCTTGCCCGATTCTGCAGCTTCAGTTTATGATACTTTGATAGCAAAGTATCCAACAAGTCTATATGTTAAGCAAGTATCAAGAAAAGTTACTGTTTATAAACAGGAAAAAGTAAGAATTCAAAAAGCAATTGATGATAGCTTGAAGGCTTTAGATCAAATAACTCCAGATTCTACACTTGTTGCAACAACAACTCAAGACAATTCAGAAAACGTAATTGGGGAAGTAGTTGGAACTGCCGGCATAGATAGTAAAATGGATGAAGCAGCAAATTCAAATTTAAATAATGAAATAGTAGACCCGAAGGTTGCAGTTGGAGTAAAAAAAGCAGATAAACTGGTACCTCTCTGGGATCCCCGCAGACATTTCAATTAATCTTAATAGATCATAATAAATTCCTTCCATTATGCGATACAAAGAACTTTTAGATCTCATTGAAGAAGGTGAGAACATACAAGTTGAGTTCAAGAGAAAATTTTCAACTCATGACAAAATTGCGCGTGAAATGATTGCGTTTGCAAATACTAAAGGGGGATACGTATTGTTTGGGATTGATGATGATAAAAAAGTTATCGGGGTTGAAAGTGAAAAAGAAACTACTGAACTTGTAAAAGATGTTGCCTTACACTATTCTGAACCTCCGCTTGAATATTCTATCGAATATAAAGAAATTAAAAGCAAGGAAATTGTAATTGTTAAAATTCCTGAATCAAGTAAAAAGCCACATCGTATTCAGGATTATCATTCCGGGCTTGATATTACAAATGCTGTTGTTACAATAAGAGTTAATGATAAGAGTGTTCAGGCAAGTAAAGAAATGATTAGAATTTTACGTTCTCAATCCAACCAAACAGCATTAAAAAAATATATCCTTGGCCCTACTGAAAAGATAGTGTTTGAGTATTTATCTAAGGTTGAAAGAATAAGTGTAAAAGAGTTAAGTAATCTCGTTAACATTTCAGAAAGAAGGGCTTCAAGAACTTTAGTTAAGATGGTGAGAGCTAATTTATTAATGATACATACTAAGGATAATGGAGAAGAGTTTTTTACTGCGGCAGTTTAATGTTTATCTATTTTATCAAATATCTTCCTAAACTCAAAGATTGCAATTCCATAAGCAACAGCTACATTTAAAGATTGTTTAATACCGTATTGTGGGATTTCAATTGAGTAATCACACAAGTTTAAAACTTCTTGAGAAACACCCGTTATTTCATTTCCAACAACTAAGCAAATAGGGAAATCATTATTGTTTATATTATTATAAGGTTTGCTGTTTTCTGTAAGTTCCAAAGCACAAATTTTAATTCCCCTAGCTTTGAGACTTTTAATAGCCTCGATAGGGTTCTTTATATATTCCCAACTTACACTTTGAGTTGAGCCAAGTGCAGTCTTTAAAACATCTTTGTTACCAGGAAAATTCTCATCTACTGGTGGATGTGGGGTATAACCACACAAGATAAGTTTTTCAATCATAACTCCATCTGAAGTTCTGAAAATTGAACCCACATTGTATGAACTTCTAATGGAGTTTAATAAAACCGTTACAGGTAGTTTTTTTACTGTGTGAATTTTTTCTAATGAGCTTCTGTTTTTAGAAATCTCATCGTGGGTTAGTTTGCGCATTAATTAACTTTATTTTCAAATTTATAGGCTAACTGTCCGCATGCAGCAGCAATATCATCACCCTGAGTATATCTTATCATAACAACAATATTATTTTCTCTTAGTGTTTTTACAAATTCATCAATACGAAGTTTTTGTGATGGCTGCAATTCATGTGCAAGACCGGTCGGAGTCATGTGCGAAATAGAATTAAAAGGGATAACATTAATTTTACATGAAACGGATTTACATAATTTTATAAGCGCATTAAGATCGTCTGTTCGATCATTAATATCTTTTAACATTACATATTCAAAAGTTATGGGGGTATCGGTTTGTTTTGAGTAATACTTTACAGCCTCTAAATTTTCAGCCAATGAATACTTTTTATTAATAGGCATAATTTTATTTCGTGTTTCTTCAAACATGGAATGAAGTGAAAGCGCTAATTTTACTTTTATACCGCTGTCCGCAAGTTCAACTATTTTTGGTGCTATTCCTGCAGTAGAAACTGTAATGCGGCGTAAAGTAATGTCTTTTGTTTTACCTTCGGCAAAAATTTGAAGAGTNTTTAATGTATTTGCATAATTTAATAGCGGTTCTCCCATCCCCATATAGACAATATTGGATATTTTGTCTGTACCATAGTCTCGCGATACCATCAGAAATTGATCCATAATCTCTGCAGATGAAAGGTTCCTTTTATATCCCATTAAACCTGTAGCACAAAACTGACAATCCAAAGGACAACCAACTTGTGTTGATATACATAATGTAATTCTTTTAGGATCTGGTATCACTACGGACTCAATTATTAAATGATCGTGTGTTTTGAATAAATATTTTTTTGTACCGGATCGTGGAGATTGTTCTGAAGATAATAGGGTTAAAGAATTAAGTTCGCAATAAAGATTAAGCTTTTTTCTAAGATAGTTTGGAATAGTGGACATATCATCAAAATTTGCGACCATATGCCCGTAAATCCATTCAAAAACCTGGTCACCTCTATATATTTTTTCCTCTGCAACTATAAAGAAGTCTCTTAATTCTTGAAGGGTTAAACCCTTTAGCATGGTTTTGCTAAGTGATTCCTCAGTTGAATTTAATTCTATCATATTACATTAAAGAAATGAGATTTCTTAAAAAATAATTTATTCCTGGCATTTACAATCTCCCCTTTAATTGATACATAAGATATAATACTTTATTTTTGATGTAATATAATACCTTAAATCAATCGGGTTAAAATTAACAGGTTTTTGTTAAAATTAAAAAAGGATTTAAAATGAATTTTGATCTAACTGAAGAACATTTAATGATACAAGAATCCGCAAAGGATTTTGCATTAAATGAGATAGCTCCTTCTGCTGTACAAAGAGATAAATCCGCAGAATTTCCTTATGAGATTGTAAAGAAAATGGGTGAACTTGGCTTTATGGGGATGATGGTTTCACCTGAATATGGTGGTGCCGGATTAGACACAATAAGTTATGTTTTATCTATGATAGAAATTTCTAAAGTTGATGCCAGTGTTGGTGTTATAATGTCTGTTAATAATTCTCTAGTCTGCTTCGGGCTTGAGAAATATGGATCGGATTTTATAAAACAAAAATATTTAGTTCCTCTTGCAAAGGGAGAAAAACTTGGGGCGTTTGCCTTATCCGAACCTGAAGCCGGGAGTGATGCAACTAAGCAAAAAACAATGGCTGATAAAGATGGTGATCATTTTAGTCTAAATGGAATTAAAAACTGGATAACAAACGGAACCACTGCGGATTATGTTTTAGTGATGGCTACAACAAAAAAGGAACTTGCTCACAAAGGTATCTCAACTTTTCTTGTTGAAAAAGGTACTCCGGGATTTGATTATGGTGTAAAGGAAGATAAGCTTGGAATAAGAAGTTCAGATACCTGTTCGCTCACATTCCAGAACTGCAAAGTTCCAGCAGAAAATATTGTTTGGGAGGAAGGTAAAGGATTTAACTTCGCGATGAACACTCTTAATGGTGGAAGAATTGGTATCGCTTCGCAAGCTGTGGGAATTGCTGAAGCATCTTTAGATGCTGCAGTGAAATATGCAAAAGAACGAAAAGCTTTTGGACAAACTATTTCTAATTTTCAAGCAATACAATTTATGCTTTCGGATATGGCAGTAAAGGTTGATGCTGCAAAATTGTTAACATTTAAAGCTGCTGCTCTTAAAGATGCAGGTAAAACATACTATAAAGAAGCCGCAATGGCCAAACTTTATTCATCAAAAGTTGCAGTACAAAATGCACTTGATGCAATTCAAATACATGGTGGTTACGGTTACGTGCGTGAATATTTAGTTGAAAGATATTTACGTGATTCAAAGATAACTGAAATTTATGAAGGTACTTCAGAAATTCAAAAAGTAGTTATTGCAAGAGCGTTACTTGATAATAAATAATAAATATTTATTTTTATTATTAGTTATTTCTCAATGCACAATTTATTCGCAAACTGATTGGGTCAGATGGGAAAAATCTGACCCGATGTATCAAACAAATAATACATATCTTGAAAGAGAATATGATCTATCAATTGAATCTACAAGCGATATAATTATAAAACCTGTTGTGAATACGTATTGGTTTTTTATTTCAGATGTTGATGGCGATAACTGTCCTTTTAATCCCTCCTGCTCAAGTTTTTTTGCGCAATCAATTAACGAAACTAATTTATTTCAAGGGACATTTATGTTCTTTGATAGATTTACAAGAGATACTAATATATTTGGTCGACAGGAAGATTATCCCAGATTCGGCATATATCATTTTTATGACCCTGTATCTTTGTATACACTTGATGAAAAAAAGATAAATTACATTCCTGCTAAAACTTATGTTAAAGAATGATGTTTAAGCTATATTGCTTTATTATACTTATTACATCAATTACCTTTCCCCAAATGATAGATTTTCAATCACCCCAAAACATAAAATTATTCGCGGATTTCCTTTTTTGCGATAAAGATTATTTACGTGCAATCGATGAATATGAAAAGTATTTAACAATGGTTGACGATGATTCTGTAGGATTTAAAATTGCAATTGGGTATTTCAATATGAATGATCAATATAATGCTTATCAAAAATTAAGTTTGACAAAAGAATCATCACCGTTTTATGAGCAAAGTAAAATTGAAATGCTTAAGTCACTTTACTTACAAAATATAGATTCAAGCTTTTATTCATCCGCAGATATTTTAATAAATTCTGAATCAATATATTCCAAAAATGCATTCAGATTAAAAAACACTTCCCTTTTATTAAGAAAAAATGAATTGCCTGAAAAAAACATATTCTTAATTCCTTTTTATAATGATGAAGAACATACTATATCCAATTTCTATGATTTGAAAAAAAATCCACCTTATAAAAGCGAAATATGGGCTGGAGTGCTTTCTACAATTATCCCGGGCTCAGGAAAGATTTATACTGAAAATTATGGAGATGGAATCACAGCTTTTATATTAACAGGTCTGTTTGGTTACTTAGCTTATACAAACTTCAAACACGATCATCAAACTCGCGCATGGATATTTACAGCAGTTGGTGCTGGATTTTATTTGGGAAATATTTACGGTTCTGTTGCATCAGCACAAATATTTAATGCAAAAGTAAATTTTGATTTTGATGAAGGAGTTAAATTCTACCTGGAAGAGAAAAACTATTTTACACCAGTATATGATTTTTGTAAATAAAAAAATACTATTAGTTCTAACCTTGATATTTGTAAATGTGTTTGGTCAGAACACTTTACATCAGCAGTTTGAATACGCAAATCAATTATTTAATCAAGAAAAATATTATGATGCGATAACTGAATTAAAACGTCTTCAATTATTTGATAAAGAAAACGTATTTGCATTCGAGTCAAATCTGTTAATTGGAAAGTCATATAAAACAGGCGCCAAGTTTGATGATGCAATCAAGTATTTTACACTTTCAGAAATGAATTCAATAGATGCCGAGGAATATTTTTTATCTAAGACATTAAACGCACGAACAAATATTTTACGTCGTACAAATAAACAAGCTGAAAGAATTTTGAATGAATTATTAAATGACTCAAGATTTGAATCAAAAGAAAAAGAAATTA